>Ga0070741_10000273_pt1 | contig 196313 bp, 169 predicted proteins | sample Coa_R1_4_FD_66440 | JGI IMG/M metagenome (GOLD analysis project Ga0070741, IMG submission 66440) | Surface soil microbial communities from Centralia Pennsylvania, which are recovering from an underground coalmine fire - Coalmine... | ecosystem: Environmental > Terrestrial > Soil >... | reverse complement strand
TCGAACAAATCCCTCTGGAGGAACTGCTTGCGTCAGAATCCAGCCGCTTGACTCCCGCACACCAAGACGATGAGTCTCAGAACCTACTCTTGTTCAAGGACTAATAGCTGGACACTAGTGTAGTGGAATACGTCCCTACCTGCGTTTGAAAATGTGCGAAACCGGCCTGGGAATGGAGAACAGGTCAGCGACATGATCCACACGCGAAGCAATGGGTGGGTTTAGGGAACCGGTAATTACTTGAGAACGCCAGTGCAATAAGCCAGCGCTGCTCCAACGATAAGGAGAGCCAGGAGCTTGATGGGGAATGTCACGAGAAAGTAGCATCGGGTGAATGCGTCGCCGCGGTCTGAACGAGCGGCAAGAAAAAAAGCCAGCAGCGGCAAGGGAACCGCCCCAAGGTAGCCCGGTTCGATCACATGCTGCCGGACTCCGTTGTACGAAATGCCCGTGAATACAACCATAGCTACGAGAATGCCCAGTCCCATTATCACCCAACTGAATATAGGCAGCATCCAATTCTGCGCTTTCATGGTTTTCGAGTGAGCAGGGTAACAGCCGGAAAGCTAGCGCAGCAAGCAGGCAGAAGGCGAGGAGACAGAAACACGTACTTTTTGAAGCCGAGGAGGGCTGTTTCGGAGGGTGCTTTTGCGAGGCGTTCGGGGTGCGGCTGCTTCGCAAGAGATTGCACGAGAACGTTCAAGCTTTGGAATCGATCCCGGGAGGCGTTGAGTTTGGTTGGATGATTTTCGCCGAAGAATTGTGAAAATTTGGCATGGGGGTTGGACCGCCGTTGTCCTACCCCCTCCCCTATACTGGGCGCGTGAATATTAGGTTGAAAATGTTTGTTGGACGCGACAGGGGGGGCGAAGCTCCAAGAATCAAGATACAAGCTCCAGAGAAATTCCAAATGCCAAAACTGCCAAGGCGCGCTGGGCGATGCAGGATTCTGGTTCGGTGGGCAGGCCTGCCAGGTTTGCGGGTTTTTGGGGATGTTTGGGGATATTTGCAGTTGTTTGCAGCAAATGGCATGGGGAGGGGGGCGCCCCGGAGGGGCGGATCGGAAAACGCGATGATGGAGGATGGAGGATGGAGGATGGCAGGGAATGTGGTGCAGGGTGCAGTCAGAACATGGGTAACACTTGGCGGGCGGGTATCGCTGCGGCTGGTCCTTTGGACACAGCCCGCGCTCCGGGAAGAGAAAAGGACGCGGCGGTGCAGCCAAAGATGGCGGGCGGCTGTGGGCAACGCCCCAACCGCAACAATGTACTACCTCCCGGCGTTCTCGCAGTTTCACGCGGCGCCGGATCAACTCCATCCACTTGGCTCCTCTGTCGAAACAATCATATGCCGCGATACAAATCGGACCCCCATTGGTTATCGAACATTGCTGCGGCTGGTCCTTTGGACACAGCCGCGCGCCAACGGAGGCGATTTTCCGATTATCGGAAAATCAGGAGGGGATTGGACATCAAGGAGTTACGGATGGATTTTACGATAATGTCCACATTTTCCGATAATCGAAGGGGACCCGGTAGCTTGAATTTAAGGGGGCAGTTTGGCGGGACAAGAGACGACGGACCGAGTTCGGGCAACGACTTTGCGGTTGGGGTAACCATATGCTGCGTGCTTCCGGAATGACGCCACCCACCATGAACGCACGCGCCTTCAACTCGAGAGTTGTCGTCGCGCGGTCAGGGCGTTTTCAGGGATTGCCCGCGGCGATAATCCGCCAACCAGGCCGGGCCCGGGCCGTGGCCGCGCACCGAAGTATCCTCACGACGATGCAAGCCGACCGAGTGCGCGAGCGCCCATTCCATGCCGTCCCAGAAGCGGAGTTCGTCGAGGATGGGATTGAGGACATTCGTGACCGTGCAGTAGTGGCTGTTCTTGGGGTCGGTGTGGTGGCGCGCGTGATGGCGGGCCGTCTGCAACAGGCGGATGTCCTGCAGGAAGGAGATGATCCGTCCATTTTCAGCGCGAGTCTGATGCGTCCACTTGTGCAGTTCGTTGGCATTGGCGCAGATGATCGCGAACAGCCAGACTTCCCAGTTCAACACGCCCATGAACCAGGCGACCAGCACCAGGCCGATGGAGACGAGCACGAGGTCCGAGGAGGTTTGCCACCAGGTGTGGCGCGTCATGTAACGCGGGTAGTGGTGATGGACGATATTAGGCCGCGCGACGTGGCGGCCGATGAGGGGTGTGTCTTCGCGGACGTAGGCGTCCTCCGCCCAGTGCACCAGACCGGTGACGAACTCGGCGGCAAACACGCTTCTAAGGATTCGGAAAAAGGCGATGATGATGGTATTCATGAGGTTTCTTTCGCGAGCGGAATGCATGCCTTGGCCGGCGGGCTTTTTCGCAGGTTATCGGCAGGCATCCGCATACGTCTCCTCTTAGCCTGTGGGCGACCGGCGGTGTTAATTGATAAAAATGCGGGGACCATCGCCTGGAATGATGGAGCACGGATCCATGACCGAGAGCGTGCGGAACGTTCAAAAATAAATGTCGTGCAAAGCCGACGGGCTGTGGATAATGAGAGGTTCAATGGTGTTATGAAGAGCATGTGTCGTTTGAATTTATCGATGGGAAGGGCGTTGGCGGGTGCGTTGGGGCTGTTGCTGATGTTGAGTTCAGGGGGATTGCCGGCACAGGGCGCAGACGGGAGCGCACCATCGCCGGCGCCCGCGCCGCGGCGGCCCAGTGTGCTGCTGATCCTGGCGGATGATCTGGGTTACGGGGACCTGGGGTGCTACGGCCAGCAGAAAATCAAGACACCGAACATCGATCGTCTCGCAGCGGAGGGAATGCGTTTCACGAGCTTTTACGGCGGGAGCGCCGTGTGCGAGCCGTCGCGAGCGGCATTGCTGACCGGCCGGCACACGGGGCATTTGTCGATTCGCGGTGAATCGCCGCTGCCGCAATCACTGACGGGCCAGGAGACGACCATGGCGCAGTTGTTGCAATTGTCCGGGTATCGCACCGGATTCATCGGCGAGTGGGAATTGGGCGACCGGAATTCTCCGGGTGCGCCGGGCAGCAAGGGCTTTGAACAATGCTTCGGCTATCTGACGCCGCTGGCCGCGCATGATCGTTTTCCGGCGACGCTTTATCGCAACGAAAACGGGAGCGAACGCCAGGTGCTGGTGCTGGAGAACCAGGGCAGGCAAGGGAAGTATGCGGATGATTTTTTCAGCGAGGCCGCGCTCAATTTTTTGCAAATCAACGTGCCCGAGGCTTTCAATCATTACCGGCCGTTTTTTCTTTATCTGCCGTACACGATCGCGCACGCGAACAATGAGCTGGCGCAACTGGTCGGCAACGGGATGCAGGTGCCCAATGACGCGCCGTATTCGAACGAAGCGTGGCCGCAGGCCGAAAAGAACAAGGCGGCGATGATCACGCGGCTGGACAATTATGTGGGGTCGCTGCTGCAGTCGTTGAAGGACCACCGGGAGGAGCAGAACACGATTGTCATTTTCACGAGCGACAACGGGCCGCACAACGAAGGGGGCGTGGACCCGAAATTTTTCCGGAGCGCCGGCGGGTTGCGGGGGATCAAGAGGGATCTCCATGAAGGCGGCATCCGCGTGCCGTTCATTGTGCGCTGGCCGTTTGCCGTGACGGCGGGCACGGTGAGCGACCTGCCATGCGCGCTCTGGGACGTGTTTCCCACGGTGATGGAAGCCGCGTATTCAGCGGCGCCCAGGGACATCGACGGCATTTCCCTGCTGCCGACCCTGACGGGCCAGACGCAAACCAACCGGCACGAGTTCCTCTACTGGGAAACGCATGGCACCAATGGATTTTGCCAGGCGGTGCGGATGGGAGATTGGAAGGCGTTGCGCGCGGGCGCCGACGGGCCGCTGGAGCTTTATAATCTGAAAGCGGACCCGACAGAAAAAACCAACGTGGCCGACCAGCACATCGACGAACTCGCCAGAATCGCAACCTACCTGAAGTCCGCGCGGACACCGGACGAGCATTGGCCGATCAAGACACCCACGCAGGAGAATGGATCGGCGGCGGATGAAGGCGCGGCTGCGAGGCAGGCCACTGCGGGAAGATAACGGAGTTGCGCCGTGTCAATGGGACGGAGCGGGAAGGTTGGTTTCGGCCGGACGGGAGGGAGAGGTGTTGCTGCCGGAGTTGGCGGGGGCATTGGCGGGCGGGACGAAGAAGCTGTTCTCGCGTTGCTCGCGGGTTTGCCGACGCGTGACTCGAACCACGTGATACATCCAAATCGCCCAGAGGAGAGCGCCGGCTACGAAGGCTCCGAGGAACACCGCCGGCCAGAAGTTGGACCGTTTCATCACCGGCTGGTTAGCACATTGGCAAACGGTTGGCGACGAAATACGGCGTGGCGATTTTCGGCTGGCATTCATTTTTTTGGTGCGCCAGACTGCGACCAGCCGGCCGGCATTGATGCGCATGCATTTCCTGGATGACCTCTATTTCACCCGCGAATACCTGAAAGCGGGTGTGCTTGTGTCGCTGCTGAGCGTGTGGGTGCTGGTGGCGCTCTTCTATTACCTCAACCTCTACACCAAGCGGCGCTACTTCACCATCTGGACGGCGGCATGGTTGTTCTACGCGCTCTGGATCACGATCAGCTTCGGGGTGCGCGGCGATTTCCAGCAACCACTGACGCTCATGCTGCAGCAATGGTGCGTGGGGGTTTCGGCAGTGTTCCTGTTGTGGGGCAGTCTGGCCTTTCTCGGGCAACCGGTGAGGTCCACATTGCTGGGTTGGTTCATGGCGTTCCTGCTGGTGTGGAGCTACCTGGGCGCGTATCGGTTTTCCAAGCCGCTGGAAATGGAAATTCCGGTGTTCTCGCTGATCGCGATCGGGAGCGGAAGCAACGCGTGGAGTTTTTTGAAATACCGGCGAACGCATCCGTACATCGGCGCAACACTGCTGACATTGGGGTTCTTCCTTTGGGGCATCTACATGGTCTCGTATCCGTTTCTGGAGAACTCCGCCGACCTCACGAGCCTGGCCTTGTTCATCTCGGCCGGGCTGCAATTAATGATGGCCGTGAGCATGATCATTCTCGTGCTGGAAGAGGTGCGCGAGAGCCATCAGGTGGTGCTGCAGGAGGTGCAGACCACGAGACAGGAACGCCAGGTGCTGGAATCGCGCGTGCTCTCGACCGAGGAGCGGTACCGGACATTGTTCGACCAGGCCAGCGAGGCGATTGTGATCGCGGCGGCGCAGGACTTTCGGATTTTGGAAATGAACCAGGCGGCCGAGCATCTGCTGGCCATCTCAAGATCGGAGGCGGGACGGCATTCGTTGACGGCGTTTTTCCAGCCGACAAATGCGAGCGGAGCGGCGCCGGGTGATCCGGCGGAATTGTTCGAATTCCTCTGCCGCCAGCGCCCGTTGACCGTTGTGCGCAAGGACGGCGGGGTGACGCCCATCGAAATCAACGGGAGCAAGGTGGATTTCGACGGTTCTCCGGCCTACCAGTTCTTTCTGCTGGAAATCACCGAACGGGCGAAGCTCGAACAACAATTGCGGCAGGCCGAGAAGCTTTCGGCACTGGGCCAGATGATTTCCGGTGTCGCACACGAACTGAACAATCCGCTGGCGGTCATCAAGGGGTACGTGCAACTCGTGCTCGGGCACCATGAGCTGCCCGAGCAAACCCGCAAGGACCTGGAGAAGGTGGCGCAGGAGAGCAATCGCGCCGCCAAGCTGGTGGCGAACTTTTTGTCGTTTGCGCGCAACCAGCCGGCTCACCGGCAATTGGTGAATCTCAATGAAATGATCGAACGGCTGCTGGAATTGCGCCGGTTCGATCTGCAGGTGGCGCGCGTAAATGTGGCGACGGACCTGCAACCCGGTCTGCCCCGGATCTCGGCGGACCCGGACGCGGTGCAACAACTGATCACCAATCTTCTGAACAACGCGATGCAGGCGATGGCTGGCCAGGGCCGACCCGCACAGATCAAGATCACGACCCGCGCGACAGGTGAGAAGGTTCAATTGCTTCTCGAGGACAATGGGCCGGGAGTGCCGGAAAACCTTGCGACGAAGATCTTCGAGCCGTTCTTCACGACCAAGGAGGTCGGCAAGGGCACTGGACTGGGACTCTCAATTGCCCACAGCATCATGACGGAGCATCGCGGACGGATTTTCCATCAGGTTTCGTCGCTTGGCGGTGCGGGTTTTGTCCTGGAGTTCCCGGTGGCGCAAGGGCCGACGGAAGCGACTTCGTCCGGGGACACCACGCTTTTGACTGCCAGGCAGGAAACAGTTCCGGCGACGGCTTCGGGCTACATTCTTGTTCTCGATGACGAGAAGGCGATTGCGGAGATGCTGGCGGAAATGTTGGGATTGCTCGGTTACAGGACCCGTGTGTGCCATAATGCCACGCAGGCGCTCGAGCGAATCAAGCAGGAGGAATTTGACCTGGTGATTTCGGATTTCCGGATGCCCGGCATCAACGGCGAACAGTTTTACGGGCTGGCCGTGCAGCAAAAGCCGTCGTTGTCGCGGCGGATTATCTTTCTGACGGGAGACATGGTGAACGAGGAGACTTTGAAGTTTCTGCAGAGCGTGGGCAACCCGCACCTGGCCAAACCTTTTGAGCTTGGCAAGGTCCGCAAAATTGTGGCCGAAACCATCCGGGCCAATGGGGGTCCGGAGAGCGCCGAAAGGCGCGGAAAAGGCCCAGAATAAGAGTTTGACACATATGCGGCGCAACTCTAATTTGGGTTCAATAAGTCAATACGTTTATGCCAGATAATATTCCCACTCCCGGCGGTGCTCTGCCGCCAAAACCGCCGGAGGCTTCCAAGGTCCAGCCCAAGAAGGAAACTGTCCGCATCAATTTGCCGCCCAAGCCCTCGGCCGCTCCGACGATCAAGCTGCCGACCCTGCCCGCGGGAGGTCCCTCGGCCGCTCCTGGAGTCGGTCATTTTCCGCCTCCTCCGGCTCCGCCAGCGGCCGGGGCGGCTCCGCTCAGGACTGCGGCGGCTCCGACCGCAGCCGCAGCTCCCGCTTCCGCCCAGAAGCCCGCGCCTCGCGCGCAGGTTCCGGTCCGGCCCGCGGCGATCAGCGGACTGGACAAGGCGCTGGCCATTACCGCCGCTGTGGCTGCCGCCGCAGCCGTCGGGAGCACGGTTTATTGCATGCTCCTGTTCAAACCGTAATCTTTTCATTTCCCGCCGCAGCATACTGGCGCACTGTCGATCACCATGGCATCTTCGAACATCATCACCCTGACCAAGGACAACTTCGAACAGTCGGTCATCAAGTCCGCGACGCCGATCCTCGTGGATTTCTGGGCCGAATGGTGTGGTCCGTGCAAAATGATCGCGCCGATTCTCGACGAGCTCGCGGACGAATACGCCGGGCGCGTCAGCATCGGGAAAGTCAACATTGACGAGCACCAATCCCTCGCCACCGAATTCGGCGTGCGTGCCATCCCCACGCTGCTGTTGTTCCAGAACGGACAGGTCGCGGAACAGATTGTGGGTTTGCGCAGCAAGCGCGATCTGAAGGCGAGCTTCGACAAGGTTTCGGTTTGAGCTCGCCCCGGGCGGGGTTATGGCGCTCATCCTGACTCCACGGCAGCTTTCCACCCGCGCGGATTTTTATTATCAGCTGGCCCAGTTGACCGCGGCTGGTCTGACGCTGGTCAAGGCGCTGGAACTGCTCGCGAATAAACCGCCGGCCCGATCCTACCGCGAGCCTCTCAGGAAGGTTCTGCAACACCTTGCCCAAGGTGACACATTCTACGAAGCGCTCACGCGCGTCGGCCCGTGGACGCCCTCGTTCGACATCGCGTTGATTCGCGCCGGTGAACACAGCGGCCGCCTCGACGCGGTTTGCCGGCTATTGGCGGCACATTATGCGGACCGTGCCGCTCTGCTGCGCAAGATTCTCACGGATCTCGCCTACCCGGCGTTCCTGCTGCACTTCGCGGTGGTGCTGTTCCCATTCATTACATTCTTCAATGACGGAAACCTTCTGCGGTTTGCCCTGAAGGTTTTCGGTGTGTTGATTCCGCTTTACGCAATGATCGGCTTTTTGGTGTATGCCGCTCAAGGGCGTCGCGGAGCATGGTGGCGCGCCACCATGGAGACCGTTCTGAATCCAATTCCCCTGCTGGGCAGTGCCCGCCGATCGCTGGCGTTGGCCCGACTGGCTGCGGCTCTGGAAGCGCTTATCAATGCGGGTGTCACCATTATCGAAGCTTGGGACATGGCTGTCGTTGCGAGCGGATCGTTCGCACTGCAGCGCGCGGTGGTCAAGTGGCGTCCACGCGTGGTGGCTGGAGAAACGCCCGCTGAAGCCGTATCGGCAGCGCCGCAATTTCCCGAGGTTTTCAGCAATCTCTATCGCTCGGCTGAACTCAGCGGCCAACTCGACGATGCGCTGCAGCGGTTGCACGCGTATTATCAGGAGGAAGGCACCCGCAAGCTGCACATTTTCACACGCGTCATGACTCAAGGAACCTACCTTTCAGTCATGCTGGTGGTGGCTTACAAAGTGGTCATGTTCTATACCGTGTACTTCAACCAGATACAGAAGATCGGTTCTTAGCCGCAACGATCGGCTTTCAGGGAAATGGCACGTCGATTAAACTTGCTCCATGACAGTTGCGGAAATCCTGGGTAACGAAGAGTTGCGGCGGCACGAGTTCCCGGTCGCGAAGGACAAGGTCTTCCTCGCGCATGCGGGTGTGTGCCCCCTGCCGCGTCGCGTCGCGGACGCGATCACAAGCTACACCGCCCAATGCACCGTGGGCGACCAGGAAACGTCGGTCTTTCCGGCCATACTCGAACGGGGCCGCCAGCTGGCCGCGCGATTGCTCAATGCCCAACCGACGGAAGTCGCCTTTGTCGGTCCCACTTCACTGGCGCTGAGCTTCATCGCCGATGGCCTGCAACTCCGGAGGAACGACAACATCCTGATCTACTTCGACGATTATCCTTCGAATGTTTATCCCTGGATGGCGCTGGCCGAACGCGGGATTCAGGTGCGGCTGATTAATACGCGCGAGCTGGGTTCGATTCGCGCAATCGATGTCATGGGCCAGGTGGACGAACATACGCGTCTCGTGGCGCTGGCTTCGTGCCATTTCATCACCGGCGCGCGGCTCGACTACCAGGCCATTGGCCGATTTCTGCGCGACCGGCGAATCCTGTTTTGCCTGGATGCCATCCAAACGCTGGGTGCCTTCCCCACGACGGTGGAATCGGTCGACCTGCTGGCGGCTGACGCGCACAAGTGGCTGCTCGGGCCTTGCGCCGCGGGATTGATGTACGTGCGGCAGCCGCTCCAGGAATCTGTGCGGCCGCCGGTCTATGGCTGGCACAACGTCCGCTGCCCCAATTTCGTGGCCCAGGAACAGATCGTCCTTCGCTCGCACGCGGAACGCTATGAAGCGGGCACGCACAATTTGCTGGGAATAGTCGGACTGTGTGCGGCAATGGAATTGATCCTGGAATTGGGCGTGGAAAGCATCGCCGCCGAGCTGCTCCGCAAACGAGCCTGGCTCGTTCCGGCGCTGCAGGCAAAAGGCTACACGGTTTCGGCTGCGAATGCGCCGGAGGCAACCGCCAGCGGCATCGTGACGATCTCGCGGGCGGACACGGACCTTCCTGCCCTGCACCAAAAGCTCGGGGCGGCCAATATCGTCACTTCTCTGCGCATGGACCGCGCCGGACAGCGATACATCCGCCTGGCTCCCCACTTCTATAATACGGATGCCGAACTGCACCGCGTGCTGGAGTTGCTCTGAGGTTTGGCGGCGGACCAGTCAGGCATCTTCGTTCGTTTTGAGTGGCGCACGTGAGTTCCTCCCGCGCCACAGGCGAACGGCTGCGATGAGCAGCAAAAACGCCATGAAGATCAACAACAGATGACGTTGATGCACGTTCTCCGCCATTGTCGGGCCGCTCTCGGTCGCGGGCGCAGAGTTGGTCGGAGAGACAGGCTCAGCCAGCGCATTCGCTGCCGGCAACGCTCCGGAAGCGAGGATTCGCACGGTGTTTGTCTTGAATCGGTGGTTCATGGACGCCGGTGCGGATGGTTATGAAAATGTCCTCGGCGGAGGCGCCTTCACAAAACTGGTCTCACGCAAATAGATTGGTTCCAGCTTCTGGCCGGGGACGTAATCTGAACGCCTTGAAGCGAGCCTTCCCAACGTGGCCGCGCCCGGGAAAAGAATGCGCCCGTCGGCGAACCATTTTGTCGCCTCCGGTCCCGCAATCATTTCACCCGCGGCGAGGGAACGCGCCTCCTGAATCGGCGCCAGTCTCAGTGGCGCGATTTGCCGGACGTTGGCCGCGCCTACCTCATAACGGGCGAGGTATAGCTCCTCACGCTGGGCATCAATCACAATGTTCAATTTGCCAGACCATTGTTTCTGCCGCGCCTCTTCGGCCAGACACGTGGCGCTGTCAATTCCCAGCAACTGGAGGTGGTCCTGGCCCAAAGCGAGTTGCCAGCCTTGCGCGATGGCAATTGCGGCCCGGATCCCGGTATAGGATCCCGGACCGATTCCCACCGCCAGGCATCCGATATCTTCGCGTTCGATCCTGCCTTCGGCAAGCGCCCGGCTGATCAACTCCATGGCCGGAGTGGAACGAGTGGCGGACTCCACTGCCGTTCCCAGCACGCGATCGCCTTCGACTAGGGCGACGCTGCGTTGATCCGAGGAAAACTCAATCGCCAAAATCTTCATACGTAATGCGGCGCTGGGTTTCGCTGACGGATTCGATCTGCACGTGCCGCAACACGGTTCCGGGAGGCGACGCGCGGCGCGCCGGGTCTGACCCGAACCAGCGCTCGGCCCATTCAATCACGGACACTCCCGCCGGATGAAAATATTCCTCCAGCCCTGCGGCAATGATCTGCTCCCGGGTCTCCAGCCGATAAAGATCCACATGAAACAGCGGCAATCGTCCGCCGGAGTATTCATTTACAAGCGTGAAGGTCGGGGAATGCACGCGGCTCGTCACGCCCAATCCTTTGGCGATACCGCGCGCCAACTGAGTCTTGCCCGCGCCCAGGTCGCCGGAAATCGCGATGACCAGTCCTGGCCCGGCAGCGCGCCCCCAATTCTCGCCAAGGGCGAGCGTCTCATCGGCACTATGCGAAATGTGCGTAGCCATGCGCCGTCAAAGGCCGGACACCCTGTTTGTCGCGGATGGATATTCCCTCTCCAGTTGTGATCTTGCCGATGCAACTGAGCTTCAGTTTGGGAAAGCGCTGCTTCCACGCGTCCAGCAGCGGCACGGCATCGCGACTCGCCACGGTGAATAGCAATTCGAAGTCCTCGCCATCCGTGAGCGCCGCAAGCAACGGCGTTTTCGTGGAGGTCTCCGCCTTCGAGGCAGCCCGCGCGCTGCGGCTGACAGGGATGGCACTGGCAAGCAGCTCGGCCCCGACATGGCTCGCCCGCAGGATGTGCCGCAGGTCGCCTGCCAGTCCGTCGCTCAGGTCAATCATCGCGTGCGGCGGAAAATGCGCCGCGAGCCAGCATGCTTCGTTGATCCTCGGTTCAAATTCAAGATGCCTTCCTGCCAGCGATCCGCCGAGTTCGCCGGTGACAAAGATCGCATCGCCTGCCTTCGCGCCCGAACGGAGCACATACTGTTTTCGCGGCGCGGAACCAAGCAACGCCACCGAAATCAGCAGACCGCCCGGGTTCAAGACCGTTTCGCCGCCCGCAATGGCAACTTCATAACGCCGCGCCAGGTCGCTCATCCCGGCGTAGATCGCTTCGATCCGCCCGGGCTCGAACTTGTCCGGCAGACCGAGCGTGATTAGTGCGGTACCCGGGGTGCCTGCCATGGCTGCGATGTCACTCAAGCATCGCCCCAGCGCCTTATGCCCGACCTTTTCCGGCGGCGCATCCGGCTTGAAGTGCACTCCTTCCACCACCGCATCCGTTTTGAACAGCACCACCCGGTCGGGCATGCCCAGGTCCAGCACGGCACAATCATCTCCCGCACCCGTCAAAACCGTCGCGTTCGTGGGCAGCGATTTGGTCAATCGGCCAATGAGTTCAAATTCGTTCAGGCGGCTCATGATCCCGTCCAGTGGTTCAGACTGTCGCCGGAATAAAGTACCACCAGATTGGCGGCATTGAACAGGGCGTGAGCGAATATGGGCGCGAGCAGATTGTCAGTGCGCTCGTACAGAAATATCAGCACCATCGCCAGGGCCGTGAGTGGAAGAAAAATGGACAGGCTGAGATGAATGGACGCGAACGCGAGCGAGGTTCCCCAGAACGCCGCGCGCGGAAAGCCGCTCTGTTTGATTGCGGGATACAGGATTCCCCGGAAAAGGGTTTCTTCGGCCACCGGGGCCACGAATACGGAAAACACAATAAGATAAATGCGTCCAAATCCCGGCGTGGTCTTTCGGATGGTCTGCACGGCTTGTTGTTCCGGCGCGGAAACATGAATCAGTCCCAGCAGCTTGACGGAAACCGCCTGCAGCAGCGAGCCGATCGGCAGAAAGATCACCACTGCCAATGTCGCCAGCACGAGCGCCCACGGCAGACCGGCGGTTCGAAACCCAAATGCCTGCGCCCAATTCAACCGTTCGCGATAGATGAAAAACGCGATCATGGCCAGGATGGACCCATGCAACCCCAGAGTGACGATCACCAGATAAAGCGGCGAGCTGTCGTCCGGCTTTTGCCGCCCGCTCAAGTAGAACGACGATCCCAGAAGAAAGAAAACGGAACACACACAGATGCCAATGCTCAGCAACAAGCGTATGGCGGTGTCCAACTTCCAGGGCTTCTCGGACAGCATGGCCAAAGCCTATCGCAGGTGCGAACCGGGTGACGATTGAAAAGTAAGGTGCTCCGTCACGCGTATTCTCGCGCAATCCCGCGCATCAAACCGGATAGATGAACGTGTCAGAGGGCTGGTTGGGAGCCGCCGGCACGGGGGCGGGATTGTTGTCGGATGGCGCACTCGCAGGAGCATTGGTATCCTCCGCCGCAGGTGGCGTGACATTCTCAGGCTCCGGGTTGGGCGGTGCCGTTGCCGCCGGATAATTTGTTTGCGGCGCCATTAACACAGTTGTGCCGTTGGTATCGGAAGGTGCCGTGGGGAGAACCGTGCTTGCCGGTGGCGCGGCCGTGCCGCCCGATACTGACCCAGGAGTGCCCAGCACCGGCAATTGACTGACAGGCGGACTGACGACCGGCGCAGGCTGGATCGGCGCGACCTGCGCCGGGAAAATGGAAATCGGCGACGCGGGAACGGGCGTGGGCCGAATCGGCGACGGTTGCACCGGGGTGGGCGGAATGGGATTGATCGTGATCGGCGACGGAGGAACCGGCGTGGCCGGCGTTTTGGGAACGTCTATCCTGGGAACATCGATCGTCTGCCCAAAAACCATTCCTGAAAAACAAGACCCGATGACAACGGCCACAAATCCCCCGCGGTGCTTCCGATAATAGCCCGCGAAACCGGCGCGCTTATGCCCGCCAGTGAAATGGAGGAGCCGCTTCATTGCTCGCTGCGCCCAGTCTATCATGGTCGCTCCAAATAAAGCAAATGCCACCGCCCTTGAGCGCGCGAGCCCGAAACCGGCCCTCCCGCTCAACTCCAATACTCGCGTGGATCCGTGATCTTGCCGGTGATCGCGCTGGCGGCCACGGTGGCCGGCGACGCCAGGAATACCTGCGATTCCTTGTGTCCCATGCGACCCGGGAAATTCCGGTTGGTCGCGCTGATACATTTCATCGGCGAATTCATCCGGCCGAACGTATCCACCGGACCGCCCAGGCACGCGGCGCAACCCGCGTTCTCGGTCATCTGCACGCCCGCATCCACCAGGATCTGCCAAACCGTCTTGTCGCCCCAGCGCGCGGTCTGCAAATCGTGCACGATCTCCGGCGTGGCCGGAACGCCGAACGTGTCGATCGCCACCCGCTTGCCGCGCAGCACACGCGCGAATTCCAGGAAATCGCTCGTCTTTCCGCCGGTGCACGATCCGATGTACGCGCGGTCCAGTTTAACGTCCGCCAGTTCCTTCGCCTTCTTGCGTTGGCCCGGGTCCGGATGACACGCCACCGTTGGTTCGAGCTTGGCCAAATCCACCACCAGCTCGTAGACAAACTTTTCGTCCCGATCGCGTTCCACCGGGTCGTATGTGGATTTCGTCCCGTTCATTTTGCAGCGGTGGTCCACGAACGCCTTGGTCTTGGCGTCCAATTCAAAAATCCCGTTCTTCCCGCCCGCCTCGATCGCCATGTTTGCGATCGTCATCCGATCATCCATCGAGAGGCTCGCCGCCCCGGGTCCGTCGAACTGCATCGCGCGGTACGTGGCCCCGTCAAACCCGATCTCCCCGATGCAGTGCAAGATGATGTCCTTCGCCATCACGCCGGGTTGCAACTCGCCCTCGAGCCGGAAATGCATCGTTTCCGGCACCTTCAACAACAGCTTGCCCGTGCCCAGCACAAATCCCGCGTCAGTGTTGCCGATGCCCGTGGCGAATTCATTGAACGCCCCCGCCATGCAGGTGTGCGAATCCGTCCCGAACAACACCTCGCCCGGGCGCGTGTGGCCCTTTTGCGGCAGCGCCGTGTGGCACACGCCCGCGTAATTCGAACCGTACTGGCGATTCAACATCCCCTTCTTGGGATCGAACACCCAATGGCCGTTCGGATCATCGATGACATCGTAAAAATAAGGCAGCCCCTGTTCCTTCACGAAATCGCGCAGGATGTCCACATTCCGGTTCGACTTTGAATCCGCCGTGAAAATGTAGTGATCCGGGATGATCACCACGCGTTGACGGTCCCAGACTTTTGCCTTCTCGCCAAATTCCCGCTTGAAAACGCCAATCGTTCCCGGTCCGCAGACGTCGTGGGTCATCAGGATGTCGGCTTTGACCCAGACATTGTCGCCTGCTTCCACCCGCGGCTTGCCGGCCGCGCGCGCCAGTATTTTCTCGGTCAGCGTCATAAAGGCTTCCATCTTACCGCAGCCACCCATCCGTTTCAACAGCCAATGGCGGGACAGCCGCGCATTGTTGCGGGTCCCTTTGGGCTCCGGGGCGCCAACGAAGGTTTGCCTATTCAAACGAAAAGGGGCAGATTCTTGTCGAAAGCGTAAACCACAGGTTTTTATGGCACAGGCAGCAATGGATCCCGAGGAGGTGCGGCGTTTTGCCGAGGAGTTGAAAAAGTTTAATACCGACCTTCAAAACCGCATGGCTTCCCTTCAGGCCCGCTTCGCCGCTCTTGGCGATTCGTGGCAGGACCAGGAGCACGCCAAGTTCTCCGAGGAATTCAAGCAGACATTGAAGGCCCTGAAGAAGTTCGTGGAGATCAGCAATCTTCACACACCCTACCTCCTCCGCAAGGCACAGCGCATCGAGGATTACCTGAACCAGCGGTAACATGTCCGAGAAAGCCCAGGTCTCTTCGATCGATGCCCTCAAGGCTTTTCGCACCAACCTCATCGTTTACGTCAGCAAGGCCCGGCCAACCGTCGAGGAGGTCAGTGGCGAAATCACGCGCATCAAGACCTGGCTCGAGCGAGACCAGCGGTTCTACTGGGAAAACGAGGTTCGCAAGCGCACCAAGGAAGTCGAACGCACGCAGGCCGCCGTCTTCGGCTCCAAGCTCTCCAATTCCCGCGGCGCCGGCATGGCCGAGCAGATGGCTTACCGCAAGGCCAAGGCAGGGCTCGATGCGGCCGCCGAAAAACTCCGCCGCGTCAAACAATGGGACCGCGATTTCGAAAACCGCGTGGCGCCCCTGGTCAAGCAATTGGAAAAGGTCCACACCGTTCTCTCCCTCGATCTGACGCAGGCGATAGTTTATCTCGCGGAAGTCACCCGGACGCTCGATGCCTACGCGGACATTCACGTGACCAATCCCGACGCGCCCGCGGCTGCTGCGCCGCCGGCCGACACTCCCGCCGGCGCAACCGCTCCCGCCGATACTGGAGGTGAGACATGAGCCTGGCTTCGACCGGCATTCGCCTCACTGCGATCACGCGGGAACTGCGCGCCCAGTGGGGGGCCACCAAGGAATACTGGACTGATGCGCGTAGTCAGAAATTTGAGCAGAAATATATTGAGGAACTCATGGCCAGTGTGGATCGAGCCTCCACGGTCATCGAAAGCCTCGACAAGCTCCTAACCAAGATCAAAAAAGATTGTGAGTAGCAACCCGGGAGCCGGCACCGCATTGGAACTGCTGGAGAGCCTTAAAAACGCCCTGCGCGACTTCATCGCGCGCGAGGAAAAGCTGGCCCAGGACCATCGACTCAAACTCGCCCGCGAGCGCCGCCAGCACGAGCAGGTTGCCGGCGAGGATTCGGCCCGGGCCGCCGCAACGCTCGCCGAAGCAGAGGCGGCTTTTCAATCCGCCAAATCCGCCGCCGAGGCGCGTTACGAACAACGCAAGACCCGCATCGCCCGCGCCCGCCAGTCCACCAAGGAGCGGACGCTCGAAAAAATCGAAACCAAGACCGGCTCGCGCAAATACGAATTGCAGAAGCGCATGCTGCAGGCCGGCCGTGATCGCGAATCAGGACTCGCCGGCACCGTCGCCGCGTTCCAGGAGTTCGATGCCAGACTGGCGGTTGAAAAAGAGAACCTGGAGCAGCTTCTTCGTTCCGCGCGCGGCGCGTTCCGCGGGTACGGATCATTTCGCCGCCAACTTGCACGCTCGGCGGAAACGGCGCAGGTGGATCTTTCGCCCGACGAAAACCAGCTCTTTCTCCAGCTCCATGATTTGATCGGCCGCGCTTCGTCCGATCTGCGCCGATTCCAGAGCTTTCCTTTCGCCGCCGTTTTCCGGTTTCTCCCGGTCTGGTTGCTGGTGCTGCTCAGTCTCGCAATTATTCCGCTTCAGCACTTTGGGCTGATTTCAGTGCCGCAAACAAACGCCATTGCCATTGCGATTGGCTGCGCGGCCGGGGTGCTGGCCATCCATTTCCTCGGTGGACGCCTCGGCGCGACGCTGGCCGGCACCGTCATTGCCGCGCTCGGCCGTGCCCAGCGCTTGCAGATCGCCTGTGCCGAAAAGGCCGAAGCCCGCTACAACAGCGAGAACGCCCGCATCGAAGCCGAATTCCGGAACACCACCCAGACGGCCGATCAGGAACTGAGACTGGCGGTGAAGGAGGACGTGGAACAGAAGGGTTCCTTCCGCGAAACGGTGGACGAGAAAACCCTCCGCATCACCGCACGCCATGAAAAAATGCATCAAGCGGCCATGGCCCGTGTCAGCGAAGAACATGCCAGGCGTCTCGCGGCATTGAATCTCAGCGCGGAACAAAGCGCGCAAAAAGTTGCGGCTTCCGGCGTTGAGCGCGAGCAGGTGCTCAATGCCGAGCACGATGCCCGGATGCGCGCGCTCGAATCGGAATGGAAGAAAACCATCGAGCCTATCTACGCCGCCTTCGACGCGACCAATGCCCTCTCGCAGCGACTGTTCCCGCCCTGGAGCGCCGACTATCTCGAGAAATGGGCGCCGCCTGCGAAATTTGAGCAGGTCGCGGGCTTTGGCCGTCTGGAGGTGGACGCGGAAAAACTCGGTGAAGGTCTGCCCGTGGATTCGCGCCTCGCGCTGCCCGGTCCCGCAATATTTCCCGTCTCCCTGATGCTCGGCTATCCGCGCGAGGGTTCCATTCTGCTGGAAAGCGGCGCCATCGGTCGCGACCAGATGATCAGCGCCTTGAACGGCATCATTCTCCGTCTCCTCGCCGTCGCGCCGCCCGGCCGCTTGAACTTCACCATCATTGACCCGGTGGGCCTGGGCCAGAATTTCGCCGGTGTCATGCACCTGGCCGATTTCGAGGAGCAGCTCATCAACAGCCGAATCTGGACCCAGGCCAGTCAGATCGAACAAAAGCTCGCGGACCTCAACGAGCACATGGAGAAGATCATCCAGATGTATCTCCGCAACGAATACGCCACCATCGCGGAATACAACGAACAAGCCGGGGACATCGCGGAGAAATATCATTTTCTGGTGGTCGCTGACTTCCCGGCTAATTTTACCGACACCGCCGCCAAGCGCCTCATGAGCATCGCCAACAGCGGCGCGCGTTGCGGCGTTTACACATTGATTCACTGGGATCGCCGCCAGCCCGCCCCGCAGGATTTCGTCCCCGACGAACTGCGCAAGAGCAGCATCTGCATCGGCGCGCAGGCGAACGATTTCATTTTTACCGGCAAAATGCTGCCCGGGACCAAACTCACACTTGATCCCGCCCCACCGCAGGAGCTTGCCACGGCCTTCATCCAGAAGGTCGGCCGCAGCAGCAAGGACTCGAGCCGGGTCGAGGTGCCGTTCTCGCATGTCGCCCCCGCCGACGCCGATCTCTGGTCGGAGGAGACCACCAACGAACTCACGGTCGCCATCGGCCGCACCGGCGCCACCAAACTCCAATACCTCGCCATCGGCAAGGGCACCTGCCAGCACGCACTCGTCGCCGGCAAGACCGGTTCCGGCAAGTCCACCCTCTTCCACGTGATCATCACCAACCTTGCCCTCTGGTGCAGCCCGGAGCAGGTCGAGTTCTACCTGGTGGACTTCAAGAAGGGCGTCGAGTTTAAAGCCTACGCCACCCACCGCCTCCCGCACGCGCGCGTGGTCGCAATCGAAAGCGACCGCGAATTCGGCCTGAGCGTACTCCAGCGCGTGGATGACGAACTCCGCCGTCGTGGCGACCTCTTCCGCAAGCTGGGCGTCCAGGACGTCGCCGGTTACAAACGCGCCGGCGGCACGGAACCGATGCCCCGCTCGCTGCTGCTCATTGACGAGTTCCAGGAATTTTTTGTCGAGGATGACAAGGTTTCGCAAAACGCTTCCGTCCTCCTCGACCGCATTGTCCGCCAGGGCCGTGCCTTCGGCATCCACGTGATCCTCGGTTCGCAGACACTCGGCGGCGCCTACACGCTTGCCCGCACCACGCTCGGCCAGATGGTCATCCGCATTGCGCTTCAATGCAACGAAGCCGACGCCTACCTCATCATGGACGAAAGCAACCCCGCGCCGCGCCTGCTTTCACGTCCCGGCGAGGGCATCTACAACGACAGCGCCGGTGCTGTGGAAGGTAACAGCCCCTTCCAGACCGTCTGGCTGCCGGAACAGGTGCGCGATGATTACCTCGAAAAGGCGCGCCGCCACGCGGACCAATCCGGCCGCAAATATCCCGGGCCGATCATCTTCGAAGGCAATGCGCCCGCTGACGTCCGCGAAAATCTGCTGCTGCGCGGATTGCTTGAAGCCGAAGCGATCCTGCCCGCCAGGTCCGCGCGGATCTGGCTCGGTGCGCCCAATTCCATCAAAGGCCCCACCGAAGCCGTGTTCCAGGCGCAGAGTGGCAATCATCTCCTCATTGTCGGCCAGCGCGACGAAGCCGCACTGGCGATACTCTCCGTGGCCCTTGTCTCCCTTGCTGCGCAATTTCCCCGTGATGCCGTGCAACTGTTCGTGTTCGACGGTTCGCCGCCGGAATCCTCGCACCGGAACTGCCTCGAGCAATTGGTCGCCACGATTCCGCACCCAGTCACACTGGTGCGGCCGAACGATCTACCCGAAACCATGAGCCGGTTTTCCGAGGACTTGAAGGCGCGCGCCGGCGGCGATCAATCCGGACGCCACCCGGCGACGTTCCTTTTCTTTCACGGCCTGCAGCGCTTCGGCCGCCTGCGTTACGAAGAGGATTTCAGCTTTTCGAGCGGAGACGCCGACGCTCCGGCCAATCCTGCGGCGCAATTGAACACGCTCATTACGGAGGGCGCGCCCCTCGGTTTCCATGTCGTTGCCTACTGCGACACGTATAACAACTTCAACCGCTTCCTCAGCCGCAAGGCATTCAGTGAATTTGAAATGCGCGTGCTGTTCCAGATGAGCGCCAACGATTCCGCCAGTCTCATCGACAACCCCAAGGCCAACACCCTCGGCCTGCATCGTGCCGTATACTACAACGAACAGGAAGGCCATCTGGAAGTCTTTCGCCCCTATGCACTTCCGGACGGAGCCTGGATCGACCAGGCGGCCCGGAGTCTCCGGCGGTTATTGGGCGCGGGTTGATGAATTTCGCGCTTGTTGCGTGAGGATTACTCACCTTTTCCACCCGCACTCATCGTTTTCGGCCTAAAATCGCTCGGCATCATCCCTGCTGACAGGCAGGCAAGCCAATCCTGAGATTGCTGTTGAAGCACGACGCCGGGGAGGTGGGGCTGCATAAAAACTCACAGTAACGAAGGTGGTGTCACTTTCAGATGAGGACCTTCGGTCATCGGAGCAAGGGTTTTACTCTCGTCGAATTGCTGGCGGTGATCGCCATCATCACGTTCCTCGCCATATTGATGCTCCCCACCATCGGCCGCACCAAGGCGCGCGCCCGGCGTCTTCAATGTGCTTCCAACCTCTGCCAGACCGGCCTCGGCTTTCATTCCTTCCTGCACGATCACAATGATGCTCTGCCAATGCAGGTCTCGACCAACTCGGGCGGGACCATGGAAACCCTGCTGTCCGCCTATCTCGACGGCGCGGATTTCTATTTCTCCTACACCCATTTCCAATCCCTCTCCAACGATCTCGAGAACGCCCGCGTCTTCGCCTGCCCCTCCGATCCCGCCCGTACTCCCACGGAAGATTTTGCGCGCCTGAGCAACCGCAATATCAGCTATTTCGTCGGGGCCAATGCCGATTACTCGCTGCCGAACTCCATCCTTGCTGGCGACCGCAACGTGGCCGGCTCAGCTTCGGGCAGCGCCTCGCTCGTCCGCTTGAGCGACAGCACTCCGGCCCAGTGGACCCGCCAATTGCACGGCCTCCGCGGCAACGAACTCTACGCCGACGGCCACGTCGAGCGCGTCAACAGCCCTGCGGTCAAACTCCCGCGTCGCAATGCGCCAGCCGTGATGGACTTACTTCTTCCTTCTGTTAAACCCTCTTCCGGCCCGCCGTCCGCCTTGGCGAGTGCTGACTGGGTCATTTACAACGGCAAGCGCATGCTGTTCCCTCTGGAGCAGTAGGCCATGAGACTATCTCGCTTCGACAACAGACCAGGGCATCAGCCGGCGTTTACTTCCCGTGAATTGTTGCTTGTGATTGTCACCGTTGGCTTTCTTCTGTTGCTGATACTACCCGCCATCCTTCCACCGCCAGAGCCGGGACATCTTTCAATTCTGTGCGAATTTAACTTGAAGCAAGTAGGCTTGGCTGCCCGAATCTGGGCGGCCGACAATCAAGACCGATTCCCGATGGAGTTCTCCACAAACCTGGGCGGCACGCGCGAACTTGTTGGTCCCGCGGATGCGTTCCGCCACTTTCAAGTCATGTCCAATTGTTTGAACACTCCGAGAATCCTTGTTTGCCCCGATGATCGGGAGCGAACTCCTGGAACCAACTTTCTTTGGGACCTGAACAATAATCATCTCAGCTACTTCATCAATCTGGACGCTTGCCAAACTAATCGGTCTCAACTGCTCTCGGGCGATCGCTTTCTGACTAACGGAACTCCATTGCGACAAGGCATGATGACCCTCGTTCCTTCCCAGCCTGTCAAATGGACAAGGGTCCTGCACCCTCATGGCAACAACGTTCTGATGAGTGATGACAGCGTCAGGCGGCTAGATTCGACCGGTTTCGATCAACTGGTGAGCGAGATCCCCAACTCCACCAACCACCTTCTCTTTCCCTGACCCGATCATGTTCCTGCCCCACACGAACAATCCCGCGCGCTCTTCAGACCAGACATACAGGCGTGCGTTTACCCTGCTCGAGTTGTGTGTCGCGATCGTCACCGCTTTTATTTTGATTTGCCTGGCGGGGGGTTTTCTCGTCCGATCCGGTCACCACAGAGCCTACAGTTATTGCGGCAATAACCTTAGGCAACTGAGTCTCTCCTTTCTCATCTGGTCAGGTGACAATTCCGACCGCCTCCCGATGCAGGTTTCGACGAATCAAGGTGGCAGCAAAGAGTTCATCAATCCAAACGAAGTCTTCCGCCATTTCCAAACCCTGTCCAACGAATTGAACACCCCAATAGTCCTCGTCTGTTCCGAAGAGCGGGCGCGCCGCCCTTCGACCAATTTCCTCGAAGACTTCAACAACAGCCATATCAGTTATTTCCTCAATCTGGACGCCGATGAAAAGCTGCCTTCTGCACTTTTGTCGGGAGACCGTTTTATTACGAACGATTTGCCCCTGAAAAACGGTACCATGGTGCTCGTCACAAACCAGTCCGTGCGCTGGACGAAGGGGATCCATCAGATGCGCCCTTTGCCCAAATATTTGGGCGTGTTCCCGCGCCATGCGTGGGGCAACCTCGCCGTTCGCCTTGACCATACCGTGGCCCGGTTGGACTCAGCAGATCTCGCAAAGTTCCTGGCAGAATCGGGCGTCGCCACCAACCGCCTGCTCGTCCCCTGAGTCCCTCTCCTGTCCCTCTGCCCGTGACAACAAAAGGACATGCTGGTAATAAACCGGTAACAATCGTCCCTTACCTTGTTGCCCATGAAAGCGAAATCAATTAGCGCGCCGGCCGCGCCCTCACTCGCGACACCATCCTCGACGCTGTCTGGGGGCAGGAGGTCATCGTAACCGATCGCAGCGTCGATCGGTGCGTCACCACATTGCGCGGCAAGGTCGAAACTGATCCGCGTAATCCTGTTTTCATCCAGACGATCCGCGACATTGGCTATCGGTTTGAGTTGCCCGCCTGAGATCTTGTGGCCACAATGGCATCAACGCACATGGAAGCCAGCCCGCCAGCCAGTAGGAGCACTCCGCTCGAATTGCGCGGAGTGACCAAGCTGTTCGGTGACTTCAAGGCGGTCGATGATGTGAGCTTTAGCCTGCCCGCGGGTTCCATCTGCGGTTTCCTCGGCCCGAACGGCGCCGGCAAAACCACCACCATCCGGATGATTCTCGAGATCATTCGCCCCACCAGAGGCGAGATCCTGGTGCTCGGCCAAAAATCCGCGATCGCAGTGCGCCAGCGCATCGGCTACCTGCCAGAGGAAAAGGGTCTCTATAAGAAAATGAAGGCGTGGTCGGTCATCGCCTATTTCGCCACGCTCAAGGGCCTCGGCCGGCGCGCCGCGAAAAAGCGCGCTTACGAACTGCTCGATCGCTATGGGTTGAAGGATTTCGCGGACAAACCCACCGAGGCGCTCTCCAAGGGCATGGGCCAGAAGGTGCAGGTGCTCGCCTCCATCGCCCACGACCCGGAGTTCGTCATTCTCGACGAGCCCTTTTCCGGCCTCGATCCCGTGAACCAGCAGGTGATGGAGGAGATCATCCGCGACATGGCCGCGCGCAATCGCACCATTCTCTTTTCCACCCACGTCATGCAACACGCCGAGCGGCTCTGCGACCGCATCCTGCTGATCGCAGGCGGCCGCAAGGTTTTTGACGGCTCCATCCCCGAAGCCAAGCGCATCATTCCCCGCCGCGTGATCGTTGAAACCGACGACGAACTCGGCCCCGTGCGCGAATTGCCGGAGGTCGTCGCCGTTTCGCGGCTCGACTCTGTGGATGGCGCGCCTCCCAACGGAGCCGCGCATTGGGAATTGCGGATACGCGAAAATGCCGACCCGCACGCGATCCTGCAGTTGTGTTTCGAAAAACGCATCCGGCTGCGCAGCTTCAATCTGTCCGACCCGTCGTTGCACGATGTCTTCATGCACCTGGTCGGTCCTGAGGCAAGGGAGGCCTCGTTCCGATGAGGTACGCCTTCCTGGTCGCCCTGCGCGAATACGTCGAGAACGCCCGCACCAAGGGTTTCTGGATCGGCTTATTCCTCGTGCCGATCATGTTTTTCCTCAGCATCAGGGTCCCGCTCTTCCTGGAAACCAAGGGAACGCCGGTCCGCTACTTCGTCCTCGTGGACCAATCCACCAATCTCGCGCCCGTCGTCCAAGCAAGCCTCGAACGCGCCCACCAAAGACAGGTGCTCGATGCCCTGCGGGCCTATGCGCGCAAATATTCCGATGCCTATGCCGCCTCCGCCAAAGCGCAGGGCGCCTCGTTTCTGCTCTCCGAATTGATCGGCAGCAATCCCATGCTGTTGGACTTTTTCGTGGGCAAGGGTGGCAAGGATTTCTTTCTTTCTCTGATAAATCCCACCCTCAAACCGGGCGCTCCGCCCTTCAAGGAGCCGCGCCGACTGCTTCAACCGGTCCCGCTCCCGCCGGATTGCAACGCCTCGGCCGACCTTGCTTCGCTCGCCCGCGATTTGCGCCCTTATTTGCGCGGCGATAAGAAGGCCGACTTCAACGGCCAGCCGGTGCGGCTGAGCGCCGCCATTTTGATTCCGCGTGACATCGAGAAGCAGATCGTCCGTCCCGGCGATAACTCGGCCGCTGACACGACCAACGCCGGCATCGAGTATTGGTCGGATAATCTGGCCGACACGTCGCTGCTCGATCAGGTGGAGCACGCGGTCAACTCCGAGATTCACCGCCGCGAATACGTCGCGCGCGGATTGGACGCCGCGGTGGTGCACCGTATCGAAGGCACCTCCGCGCCCTTCGTCAGTCTCAATCCTAAAAAGGAAGCGGGCAAGGAAGCCGTCAACCAGGCGGACATAATCCGTCAATGGGCGCCCAGCGCCTTCGTCTATCTGCTTTGGATCGCCATCTTCGCCATTTCCCAGATGCTGCTTAACAACATCATCGAGGAGAAATCCAATCGCATTATCGAGGTGCTGCTCTCCTCGGTTACCCCCGGCGAGTTGATGATGGGCAAACTTTTCGGCATTGCCGCGGTCGGGCTCACCATGGTGGGTTCCTGGATCGCCGCAGCCATCGGCATTCTGATGTGGCAATCGGGCGGCGCGGAGCTTCCCCGCCTCGTTCTCCTCGCGCTCCGCACGTCGCATCTCCTGCCGATGTTCGTGATCTACTTCACTCTCGGGTACCTGATGTACGCCTCGTTCATCCTGTCGCTCGGCAGCGTCTGCAACACGCTCAAGGAAGCCCAGAATTACATGGGCCTGATCACCACCACCATGATGGTGCCGCTGCTTACGATGATGTTCATTCCCAAGGACCCCAACGGCGTGCTTGCCCGCACACTCTCCTGGATACCCATCTACACGCCCTTCGCCATGATGAACCGCGCCACAGCCGACCCGCCCCTCTTCGATCTGATCGGAACCATGATTTTGCTCCTGATCTGTTGCTGCGCCTCCCTCTGGATGGCGAGCCGCATCTTCCGCATCGGCATCCTCCGCACCGGCCAGCCGCCCAGGATCGTGGAGATGCTCCGGTGGATCAGGAGAAAATAAATGAACAAAGGCTGAAGCCGCCGCTGAAACGTATGCCAATTGTTGCGCAATTGACGGACCAGACTTCATGCGCTTTCCTTTGGAAGTGAAACAATATCTTTCGATCTGTTTCGCCATTGTGATCGTATGCGCTTCGGCGCTGGCCGCAGAGGGTTCCACCAGGCACCTGACCGTTGAAGAATTGAGACAGGTGCGCTTTCCCGATCTGGTCCTGGAATCCGTCACCGAGGTGGCGCCTGACCTTAAAAATGGCTCTCACGCTGGGCATTTCGTGGAAGTGAAAGGAATCATCGGCGGCAACATCCGCTTCGAATTGCTGCTTCCGGATGAATGGAACAGGCGTTTTGTGATGGGCGGCGGTGGAGGATTCGTGGGAACGGTGCAGAACAGCGCCCGGGATTCAGTGAAGCTGGGGTATGCGACGGCGGGCACTGACACCGGCCATGAGTGGCAGCCCGGGTATCAAGCGGGATGGGCGCTCGATAACGCGGAAGCCAGGGTGAACTTCGGTTATCTCGGCGTGCATCGCACGGCGGAGGTGTCCAAGGCATTGATCCGGGCCTATTATGGTTCCGACCCGGCCTACTGCTACTTCACCGGTTGCTCGCGCGGCGGCGGTCAGGCGATGATGGAAGCGCAGCGTTTCCCCGGGGATTTCGATGGCATTGTGGCGGGCGCGCCGGCGTTCGATTGGACCGGACTGGCCGCAGATGTAATCACCATTCAGAAGGCGTTGTATCCAGACCCTGCGCACCTTGATCATACGGCGCTGGATCGGGATGCCCTGGTGAAATTGCAAAAGGCGATCCTCGAACAATGCGATGCTGTCGACGGACTCAAGGATGGAGTAGTGCAGGATCCGCCTTCGGCTCATTTCGATCTGGCGAAGGTGCCGGGTCTTTCCGATGAACAGCGGACGGCATTGAACGTGATCTATTCCGGAGTCCGTGTTGAAAAGTCCCTGGTCTACCCCGGCTACACGTCCGGGGCCGAATGCGACCCCGATCAATGGATCGCCTGGATAGTCGGCCCGTGGCCGAAATTGTCCAGGGAGCAGGCGCCCGACCTGACTTTTGCCTTTGGCACGCAGATTTTCAAATACCTTATTTTCGATGACCCGAATTGGAACTATGCGACGTACAATTTCTCGAATTTTGCCAGTGACGCGCGGCTGGCAGCATCATTCCTCAACGCAACCAACGTCAACCTGGACGGGCTGAAGGCGCGTAACGGGAAACTCATCATCTGGCATGGGTGGGCTGATCCCGCCCTGCCGCCGCAGGCTACCGTGAATTATTATCGTGAGGTCCTGGCCCGCGATCCCGGTGCGGGTGATTATTGTCGTTTGTTCATGGTGCCCGGCTGTCTGCATTGTGGCGGCGGCCCTGGAGCGAGCGAGGTGGATTGGCTGACGGTGATTTCGGGCTGGGTGGAGCAAGGCCGGGCGCCTGAGCAGGTGCTTGCCGCGAAAAGCGATCATGGCAAAGTCAAAATGACCCGGCCGCTCTTCGAGTATCCCGGAACGGCCATCTACGACGGCAAGGGCGACCCGGATTCCGCTTCCAGTTTCGTCAGGAAACCGGGTTCGGACGGCGGCAATTGAAGATTCGGTTGCGAGTCACCTCCCCGTGTGCCATCTTCCGCGGGCTCGCCCCCAGATGAAAATGTTCTATACAGGGCCGGTGGTGAATGCGGAGTTGCTTGTAACAATGCTCGAGAAGCATGGCATCGCCGCGACACAGGAATTCGTGGAGCCCGAACTGCCCGATGACGGAGACCTCAACCGCCCCGCCAAGGTATTCGTGCTGGAATCGGACTATGATCGCGCCCACGACCTTTTCTACGCCGAGCGCGAAGATGAATTTTGACGGATGGTTTCGCCGCGATCAGCGCGCGAGCCAGCCGCCGTCGATATTCAGGATCGTGCCGTTGACGTAATCCGCCTCGGAACTCGCGAGAAACAGGCAGCCGCCCGCAATGTCCTCGGCGGACGCCCAGCGGCCTTCGGGAATCCGGTCCAGGATTGCCTTGTTCCGCTTTTCATCCTCGCGCAAAGGACGCGTGTTCTCAGTGGCCACATAACCGGGCGCAATGGCGTTTACGTTCATTCGCTCCTTCGCCCATTCATTGGCCAGCGCCTTGGTGACGCCCGCAATCGCGCTTTTGCTTGCCGTGTAACCGGGAACCAGGATGCCGCCCTGGTAAGACAGCATTGAAGCCATGTTGATGATCTTCAACCGCGCGGTGGAAGCCGATTGCTCGCGGCCGCCGGTCAGCCACCATTTCGCAACGGCCTGACACAGAAAAAAAGGCGCGCTCAGGTTGATCTGGAGCACCGTGTTCCAATCCGCTTCGGGATGGTCCGCCGCCGGCGCGCGCCGGATGATGCCCGCGTTGTTCACAAGCACATCCACGCGTCCAGCCTGTCGCACGATCTGTCCAACGAGTTCGGCCGCGCCTTTCTGCGTCAGCTTGCTGAAATCCGAGGTCAGCGGGGTGAATTTCGCCCCCAGTGCGCGCGCCTTGCCGGCGGTGTCGGCTTGCTCGCCGCTTCCCGCGCTGAAAACCTGCGCCCCTTCGCGCGCAAACGCCAGCGCAATGGCCTGCCCGATCCCGCGGCTGCCACCGGTCACGAAGACCACCTTGTCCGTAAATCGTTTGGTGCTCATAATTCGACGATCCTGCCCGAAACCTTTCCTGACCGCAACGGCCTTACCGCAAGTCGGCCGGCTTGACACCGTCCATATCGTCGAAGGTCTGGTTCTCCCCCGCCATGCCCCAGATGAAACAGTAGTTGCCCGTCCCGCAGCCGGAATGAATGGACCATGCCGGTGACAGCACCACTTGCGAGTCCTGCACGAACAGGTGTCGCGTCTCGGCCGGCTCGCCCATCAAATGGACGAGCACTTTATCGCCAAGATCGAAATAGAAATATATCTCCGTCCTGCGATTGTGTGTGTGCGGAGGGAATGTGTTCCAGACGCTTCCCTCGGCGAGTTCGGTGTATCCCATCACCAACTGGCAGCTCGGGATGCCGCCCATGTGAATGTATTTGCGGATGGTCCGCTGGTTTGCCGTCGCCTGCGTTCCCAGCGCCACCGGTGTCGCCTCGCTCCGTTTCATCACCGCGATCGGGTGCGCCGCATGGGCGGGGCAGCTCAGAAAATAAAAGCGCGCCGGTTCCTTTGCATCATTGCTTTCGAAGGTCACCGATTTTGTCCCCATCGGCAGATAGACACAATCCAGCCGGTCCAGCGGAAGGGTTTTGCCGTCCGCCTTCACCACACCCGGTCCGCCGATATTGATTGCTCCGAACTCCCGCCGTTCGAGAAAAAATCCGCGACCGGTTTCCTTGTGGTTGGGCAGGTCGATCGGCTTCAGTGGCATCACGCCCCCGACCGCCAGGCGGTCGAGATCGGTGAATACGCCGCGGAATTTCCCGGGTGTGAACAGGTCGGCCACAAGGAAGGTTTCGCGCAACTGCGCCGTGTTCATAAGGGCCGCGTCCCGGGGCCGCGGCATGCGGCGGATCGCATCGTCAAACATAGGCGCGAAATTACTTAATGATTATGAACCGGTCAACGCACATTTGGCGATTTTGATTGAAACAGCGCCATTCCCACGGGCAGTATTGATGCATGTCCGCCTTTCGCAGGTTAATAATATTTAAGGCATCGTTTTATCTCTTCTTCGCATCGTTGGCCCCAGTTCTTGCGGCGCCGGAGGGCGGCGCGCCCGAGGCTGTTTTTTCCCCGGCCGCGATTTTGAGCGTGATGGAGCACGCCGCCGATTATCAATTTACGAATCACGGCACCAACACGCCGTTGATCTGGACCAGCGGAGCGTTTTACACAGGCGTGATGGCGCTCGCGGGCATTTCGGGCGACTCGAGATACTATGACGCCATGCTCCGCCTCGGCGAAACCAACGATTGGAAACTGGCGCCGCGCAAGTTCGATGCGGACGATCACTGTGTCGGCCAGGCCTACGCGGAACTTTATCTGCGGTATGGCGACAAGCGCATGATCACGCCGTTGCGGGACCGCTTCGACGATATTTTGAATCATCCCACGGATGTGAAATCGCTCGAGTTCAAAAAGCCGAGCAACAGGGCCCGGGAGAACTGGTCGTGGTGTGACTCGCTGTTCATGGCGCCGCCGGTCTGGATGCGGCTTTACGCCGCGACTCGCGACACCCGCTACATGGATTTTGCGGTGACCAACTGGTGGCGGACCTCGGACTACCTCTACGACAAAACCAATCATCTCTTCTTCCGCGACAGCTCCTATTTCACGAAACACGAAACGAACGGGGCCAAGATGTTCTGGAGCCGCGGCAACGGCTGGGTCATCGCCGGATTGGTGCGCGTTCTTGAGGTTCTGCCTTCCAACCACCCGGCCCGCCCTCGGTTCGTACAGCAGTATCGCGAAATGGCCGACCGCCTCCTGGCCTTGCAGCAGGCGGACGGTTTGTGGCGGGCCAGCCTGCTCGATCCCGATAGCTACCCGCTCAAGGAAACCAGCGGTTCCGGCTTCTACACCTACGCTTTTGCGTGGGGCATCAACCAGGGACTGCTTGACCGCGCCAGATTTGAGCCCGCCGTCCATAGAGGCTGGCGCGCTCTGGTGGATTGCGTCCGCGAGGATGGCCGGCTCACGCACGTGCAGCCCATCGGTGCTGATCCAAAGAAATTTGATGCGAATGCGACGGAGAGTTATGGCGTCGGCGCGTTCCTGCTCGCCGGAAGCGAGATGTACAAACTCGCGCTGCTCAAGGAGCATCCCGTTGTCCACGTGACGATCCGGAATCCTGCGAAGCTGGCGCGTCTCAACGAAACGGTTGAGCTTGGCATTGGCGACCTTGCCAGGCGTTTGAAAACGGCAGGTGTCTCACGCTTCGCCATAATGGATAGCGCGACAACTCGGATCCTGGATTCGCAGGACTATTCGTCCGATCCAGGCAAACCGGCAGACAAACTCCTGTTCCAGGCCGATCTCGCTCCCGGGGAGACCCGGAGTTATCTCGTGTTCGATGCTTCCGCGCTTCCTGCGACGCCCTGCCCGGTTCAGAAAACGTATGCCCGGCTCATCACCGAGCGCATGAACGACATGGCTTGGGAGAGCGACCGTCAGGCGCATCGCATGTATCAACTCGCGCTGATCAAGGGCGAAGGAACCATCAGCAGCGGCATCGATGTCTGGTCCAAGCGCACCCGCAGCCTCGTGGTGGACAAATGGTATAAGGGCGCCAATTACCATGAAGACCACGGCGAAGGTATCGACGATTTCCGCGTCGGCCGCAGCCGCGGTTGCGGCGGCCTTGGCATCTGGGACGGCAACAAGCTTTATGTCTCGGTCAATTTCAAGGAGGGCCGCGTGCTGACCACGGGTCCGATCCGTTCGGAATTCGAACTGACCTACGATTCCTGGGATGCGGGCGGCCGCAAGGTTTGCGAGACCAAGCGCATCAGCATCGATGCGGGTTCGAACATCAGCCGCGCACAAAGCACGTTTACCAGCGACCATTCCTCATCGCTCGGCATTGGCATCGGCATCGCTCAAAGACCCCTCGAGGGAACCGTCGTCAAGAACCAGAAGGAAAACTGGATGGCCTACTGGCAGCCGGCTGACCGCGATCGTGGCAACATCGGTACTGCCGTCATCGTTCCCACCGGCATCAAGGAATTCACGCTCGAGAAGGACACCGTTCCCGCTCCCAGCCCGGCCGATCTGCTCACGCCTAACAACGAAGGCCTCCCCGCAGTCGCAAACCTTCTCGCCATTACCAGGGCCAAACCTGGCCGGCCGTTTGTCTATTATTTCGGCTCCGGCTGGAGCAAGAGCGGTGACTTCCCCGACGCCCCCTCGTGGGAAGCTTACGTGGCTGAATACGCACAACGTTTGAAACAGCCGCTCAAGGTTTCATTGAGTTCCCGTTGATTTCCGGAGGGCGCCCGGGCGTGGCGACGCATGACTCGCGTGTCGTTCGCGAGTTCAGTAGTATGTGGCAGACGGTTGAAAGCGATTGCTCCATCCCCAAGCGCCACGCCTCCGCGGTTGCGCCTGCGCGTGACCACTGCGGCTGAGTCCATTCTCCGCGCCGGACATCCGTGGCTCTTTGCCGACAGCATCCAGGAACAGAACCGCGCGGGACGCCTCGGTGAATTGGCCATCATCTACGATCGCAAGGACAGCTTTCTCGCCGTTGGCCTCTTTGATCCCGAGTCCCCGATTCGCGTTCGCGTTCTGCACGCCGGCAAACCGCAAACCATAGACGCGGACTGGTGGGAGGCTCGGCTTCAGCAAGCGCTGGCGAAACGACAAGGCTTGTTCGACGACTCAACGACCGGTTTCCGCCTGATCAATGGCGAGAGCGACGGCTGGCCGGGACTCGTGCTGGACCGCTATGGCGCCACACTCGTGCTGAAACTCTATTCCGCCGTCTGGTTGCCCCGGCTGGATGAAATTGTAAATCTGCTCGCGAAATCCGTTGTCTCTGAACGTCTCGTTTTCCGCCTGAGCCGTAATATACAGAAGTTGGCCGCCGATCAGTTCCGCCGAACCGATGGGCAAATCCTGCGGGGCGGCTCGTTGGATGCCTCTGTAATCTTCCTTGAGTCCGGCCTGCGATTCGAAGCCGACGTCCTGCGCGGCCAGAAAACGGGTTTCTTTCTCGATCAACGCGAGAATCGGCGCCGCGTCGAGACACTTGCTTCCGGGCGCACGGTCTTGAATGCTTTCAGCTTCTCTGGCGGCTTCTCGCTGTACGCAGCCCGCGGCGGCGCCAAATCCGTCACCGACCTCGACATCAGCGCTCACGCGCTCGAGGCTGCCAAACGCAACTTTCGCCTCAACCAAGCCGACCCGGTGATCGCACGGTGCCCGCATGAAACCATCCAGGCCGACACGTTCGATTGGTTCCGCGACGAATCCCAGTGCTTCGATTTGATCATTCTCGATCCGCCCTCGCTCGCGAAACGCGAATTGGAACGCGCCGGTGCCATTCGAGCCTACGAGCGTCTTGCTTCCCTCGGAATTGCTTCTCTCAATTCCAAGGGTGTGCTGATGGCGGCCTCCTGTTCGGCGCACGTGAGCGCAGGTGAATTCTTCGATGCCGTCCGGCGCTCCGCCGCTAAGAGCGGGCGCGAATTCGACGAACTCCAAACCACACGCCATGCGGCCGATCACCCAGCCGCGTTCAAGGAAGCCGAATACCTCAAGGCGATCTATCTCGCCTTGCGCTGACTTGTCCGCAGTGTGATTCTCGCGCCGATGCTTCGCCCATCGCCGCCGCAATTTTGTCCCGGCCAACTCTGGCCCGATGACCATGGCGTTCACATCAATGCGCATGGCGGCGGATTCCTCGTCCACAAGGATGTGATTTATTGGTTCGGCGAACACAAGATTGCCGGTCCCGCCGGCAACGCAGCTCACGTCGGGGTTCACTGCCATTCCTCAATGAACCTTTATGACTGGCGTGATGAAGGCATCGTTTTGCCCGTCGCGCGCGATCGCTCCAGCGAGATCACCAAAGGTTGTGTGCTGGAACGCCCGAAGGTGATCTACAACGCCGGGACGAAGAAGTTCGTGATGTGGTTTCATCTGGAGCCCAAAGGCAAGGCCTACCATGCCGCGCGCAGCGGAGTGGCAGTGGCGGATGCGCCCACTGGACCGTATCGCTTTCTGGGCAGTTTGCGCCCGAATGCCGGTGTCTGGCCTTTGAATGCCCCGGAGGAACTTAAAAAGCCCCTGGCCTCCGTTGAATCCACACTGCTCGCCGGTTCCAGGATGGATGGCACCTCCATACCCAGCGGCGCCGAAAACCTCATCTTCCGTCGCGACTTCAAGGGCGGCCAGATGGCTCGCGACATGACGCTCTTCGTGGACGACACGGGCGAGGCCTATCACATTTACTCATCCGAGGAGAACTCAACGCTGCACATCTCACGTTTGAGCGATGATTTCCTGCGTCCCGCGGGTCGTTATGCACGAGTGCTGGTGGGCGAATTCAACGAAGCTCCGGTGGCTTTCAAGCACGCGGGCAAATATTGGCTCATCACTTCCGGTTGCACTGGCTGGAAGCCGAATGCGGCGCGATTAGCGGTGGCCGATTCGATCTGGGGACCGTGGCAAACCTTGGGCAATCCTTGCATCGGCGAACCGGACGCCGTGAATACCACGTTCCAGTCCCAAGGCACCTTCGTACTGCCCGTCCCCGGCAGGACCGGCGCGTTCATTTTCATGGCCGATCGTTGGCAACCCAGAAATGCCGTCGATGGCCGCTACGTCTGGCTGCCGATTGAATTCGACAACGGATTGCCCCGCCTCAGGTGGCGCGACGCATGGGGTCTCGAAGTTTTCGACAGCTGACCGTCAGAAAAGATTGTTCACCATCGTCCCCACCACACTCAACGGGCCGGTGTCTTCCAATCCCTCCATCGCCTTGTCCAGCTTCTGCAGCGACAGCTTGGCGTTCCGGTAAAACTCCTGGTCATTCACGAGCTTGCCGACCGATCCCTGCCCCTGATTGATCTTCTGCAAAATCTCCTTCAGGTTCGTCATGGACTCCGTCGTCTCGCGATACAGCGCTTCGTCCTTCACCAGCTTGCCGATGGTGCCCTGCCCGGCGTTGACCTGGTCAATCACCAACTGGGCGCGCGCGATGGCTTGCCTCACGTCGGCGGTCGCGTCCTGCACGTTCGTGACGGCCCCCACCGCGGAGTTATACAGCGTATCCTCATAAATGAGCTTGCCCACAGTTCCCTTCCCGGCGGCGATCTGTGTCGTTACCGCCTGGGCATTCGCCAGAATCGCGCTCAGCCGCGGATTATTTTGTTTCATGAAATCGGTGAACGGCCCCAGCAGATTGTCGATCTTGTCTCCCGTGAAGCTCTTGGTCAGGTTCTGCACTCCCGTCGCGACGTCGTCCAGTTTGGCCATGAGCGCGCTCAGGTCCGGTTGTTCGACCGTCGTGATCGTCGCATCCGGCTCCAGCCGCGGCGCCGAGGGACTGCCGAAATCCACCGCCACGTAATTCTGCCCCAGCAGTCCCGCGAACTTGATCGTGGCCTTGCTGTCGGTCCGCACCGGTGCGTCCTTGTTCAAACGCAGCGTGAGCAGCACCTTGCTGTTCGTCTCATCCAAGCCGATTCGTTCGACCGTTCCCACCGGCACGCCCGCCATTTTCACCGGGTCGCCTACCTTCAGTTCCTGGATGTTGTTGAACTCGGCGCGGAGATGATAGCCGGGCCGGAAAATGTTCGCGCCGCCGGTCAGGTGCAGAATGATGAACGCCGCGATCATCGCCAGCAGGATGAACATCCCCAATCTTGTTTCCAACGTGTCTTTCATAGGGTTCCTTTACTCTGATTGGTCAAATTTGTAGCTCGCATTCAAGAATTCCTGGATCACCCGGTCCGGGTTCCGCCGCACGTCCTCGGGCGATCCCACCGCCACGATCCGGCCCTCGTGAATCACCGCGATCCGGTCCGCCACCCCGAACGCCAGTTCCCGATCGTGCGACACCACCACCGACGTCACATCGATCCGCTTCTTCAAATGCACGATCTCCCGCCCGATGACCACGGCCGACAAGGGATCCAACTCGCTGGTCGGCTCGTCGTATAGAATCAACTGCGGCTCGATCACCAGCGCCCGCGCGATTGCCACGCGCTTCTTCATGCCGCCCGAAAGCTCACTCGGCAATTTTTCTTCCTGCCCCTTCAATCCCACCAACTCCAGCTTCTCGGTCACGACCCGCGCAACCTCCTCCGGCGGTTTCAGCCGGTGCTCCGTGAGATACAAACCGACGTTTTCCCCCACCGTCAACGAGTTCAGCAGCGCGCCCGACTGGAACACCATCGCCAGCCGATAGGCTTCCTGCACTTCAGGCGTGTCAATCGGATGTCCGTCCACCAGGATTTCGCCCGCGTCGGGCGCTTCGAGCCCGATCATGTGCCGGAGCAGCACGCTCTTGCCGCTGCCGCTCGGGCCCATGATGACAAAAATCTCCCCCGGCGCCACCTCCAGGTCCACGCCCTTGAGCACCTCCTGCCCGTTGAACGACTTCCGCAGGCCCTTCACCGTGACCCCGATACCCCGACGATTTGCTTCTGGCTTTCCGTTCATTGGCCCTTCATTGCAGCAGACGGGTGAGGAAATAATCCAGGATCACAATCAGCACGATGCAGTTCACCACGGCCTTGGTTACCGATCGCCCAATGCCGCGCGGCCCGCCGATGGTCTGGAATCCCTGGTGACATGAGACCACGGCGATCACCAGCGCAAACACAAAGCTCTTGAATATCCCGTTCACCACGTCGCCGAAATCCACGATCTCCTTCAAGTTCGCGAAGAACGCCGCGAATGAAACCCCCACCTTCTGGTAGGTCTGCGCCACCACCGCGCCGCCGCCCCAGCCCACCAGGATCGAAAAGATCACCAACAACGGCAGGGCCACCGCAATCGCCACCAACCGGGGCAGCACCAGGTAATGGATCGGGTTGATGTTCATCGTGCGCAACGCGTCAATCTCCTGATACACACGCATGGAACCGATTTCCGCCGCCATCGCGGAGCCTATCCGCCCGGCGATCAGCACGGACATCATCACCGGCGCCAGCTCCTTGCACATTGCGATGCCCACCAGGCCGCCGACCGAGTTCGCCAGGCCGCGTTCCACCAGCACTGGCCCCGTCAGGAGCGCCAGCACGCCGCCGATGAAGAAGGAGAGAATGCAAACCATCAGCAGGCTCGCGTTGCCGATCTCAAAGAATTGATCGAAAATCTTCTGCCTCTGGCGCCAGGCCACGGGGAACGAACCCACGGTCCGCGAAAAGAGGAGCATCATTTCACCGAGATTCTGGAACATATGTCAGCTTTTGACGTCGCTTCGATGGCCCGGCGGGGGACCCTGCGCCCTGCCGAACGGAATATAACATACCCGCCAGCGCCTGCCTGCCGGGGTGCTTTGATACTGGAAAAGGCCGAATAGGAGCGAGGTTTTTTTCCCTTCCGGCCATTCGTCATGCCGGTATAGATTCCAGAGCAGGGACTGGCTGTTCGCCCCGGTCTTCCCGTTTCGTTCCGCCCGGCACAGGGCGTACACATGCGAATAAATCCGCTCCACCTTGTGATTGTCCGGCAGCACCGGCTCGATTACCGACAATATCTGCAGCCGCTCGTCCCCGTTGAAGTCCCGATGGTGGGTGAATACCGGCCATAAATCCATCCGCCGCATCGAGGCCCCCGTCTCCTGGTTGGTTTCCTTAAGGTCCGAGTAGAAGAAGAAAAGGCTTCGGGTCCGCTCGTGATAAAGCGGCGGGGCCAGCACGCGACTGTATTTATATACCGGCCACATGATCCAGTCGCTGGTCAGGCTCTGGTTGGTGGAATGGCTGTAGAACGGCCAGACCCGGCTGGTGTATTTGCCTGAGCCGCGGTCGAACACGATCAGCGGCCAGGGCGCGGCCCATTGGTGGAAATGTTTTTCATCGTCCACGGTATGCGTCAGCCCAAGCGGCCAGAAGTAGGTGGTGGAATTCCTCAGTTTCGACCGGTATAGCGTGTAAAAAGGAATGAAAGTCTGCTCCCACGCCGGATGATCGGTGCCGATATCGAGGTCCGAATTGAAGAAAAACGGCCACATTACAAAACGCGAGTCGTGCCCCGGCACTGTCTCCACTTCATTGAACCCATTTGTCCGCGTGGTGACCACCTTGTGATCGTGACCCGTAAGAGGCCAGAATTGCCACGCATACAGGCCATCGCCGCGGCTGATCGAAAAGACCGGCCAGGGCATGTTATGCGTGATGACGTCGCTCTTCTTCGTCTTGGAATACAAAGGGAACAGCACGAAATCAATCCGGTCGCGGAAGAGCCGGTTCTTCAACGTGCCGAACAACGGCAGAATCGCCGTGTAGTTCAGGTTCGGATCCTTCGAGCGCTGCTGAAAGTAAATGGGGAATAAAGTAAAGCGCCGGGCCGTGTCTCCCTTCTGATCATTCCCGCCCGCAAACGCAAACACCTGGAAAATCTGGAACCGATACTCCGATCCGAACCGCGCATAGCTGATGATCGGATATGCAAAATCGAACTCCTCGGTGTCCACCGACGGATCTTTGGCATACGACAGGGTCAGTGGCGGGATCGCCCAGGTGTGTTGCTCCTCCTTCTGCTCAGTATAGAAGAACGGACTCACCACTTCCGTCCGTTGCCCGGGCGCGAGTGTCAGGTTAAACCTCTCAAACAAGGGACCAGCGCTCACCGTGTCCGCTGCCCGGGCCACACGCCCAATGGCCAAGCCCATCCCCAAACTCAACATCAACAGGTATTTGGTAATGGGCATGCGGCTATTCCGATTCGTTCGCGGGGGATTCTAAAGTTGCCCCCGATTCAGTCAAGCTGCGCTGCCGGTGCCGGCCGGATGCCATCCATGCAGCCATTATCGTTAACGAAGTCGCATTATTACCCCTGATTACCCGCTTAATAAGGGGATTGACCTCCCCATGCCCCTGTCCTATCATCGTGTCATACTTGAGGTTTTTACCTCGGTTCCTCCCGACCCAGTGTCGATTATCATGCATTGTCGCCACTGGGTTGTTTTGTCAAAACCTCTTCCTTTTTCTCGACGGTCGCCGCACCCGCTTCCAACCGCCGCCACGGCGCCAGCAGGTTCAACACCGCCGGCAAAAACGTCAGCGCCGCAATCATGCACGTCAGCACTCCCACCGACATCACATAACCCAGGCTCTGTATCCCCTGGTGCTTCCCAAGCATCAGGCTCCCGAATCCCGACATCGTCGTCAGCCCGGACACAAACACCGCCTTGCCCGTGCTCTTCGCCAGGATTCCCGGATTCTTCTCTTCTGCGAACCGATTCAAAATGTGGATGCCGTTGGTCACGCCAATCCCAATCACCAGCGGCAGCGTCATGATGTTCGCCGGGTTGAAGGGAATTCCCATCGCGCCCATCAATCCCCCCATCCAGATCGAACCGATCCCCACCGGCAATAGCGCCAGCACAACCGAGGACGCCGTCCGGAAATGCACCAGCACCATGATGACGATCACGCCCAGCGCGTACCAGGCCGCCTGTTCGTAGCTGTTCTTCAGGAGCGTGGTATATTCGTACAACTGCACCGGCGTGCCGGTCACGTTCGGGTCCACGGTCTCCAGTTCCCTTACAAACTGCTCCTGATTCTCGTGCTGCCAGATGTCGGCCTTGGGATAAACCTGCAACAGATACTTCCCCGTGACGCCGATGAACCGGTTTCGCAACGCCGGCGGCAGGTCCGCCGCCCGCAACGGCGAACTGTTGTCCTGGTCCTGCAACGATCGAAATGTCTCGTGCACGTCATTGAACAATGCCTGCTGGAACGACGCCAGCTTGCGGGACGCGACCTCCGGATTCATTCCCAGCATTTGCCTGCGGAGTTGGTTGATCTGTTGCCGCATCTCGAGCAATTGATTGCCGAGCGTCTGGTCCTCGTGCATCACCTCGTCCGCCGCGGCGCCCAGGTAACCGTAGGTTGAATACAGGGTCGCGCTGAGCTTTTCCAGTTGCACCGGTCCCGTGTCCGCCGGCGAAAAACAAATCGGCGCGATCTCCTGTTTGATCTCGCCGATCAACTCCAGCTTTTTCGACTGGTCGCCCGTCACGCGCGGGGCCATGGACTGGATTTCCAGCACCGAAGGCAATTTCTTCAACCGTTCTTCCAGCGCCACCGCCTGCTGCGCGGAATCCGCCACCACTGCGCCAAAGATCAGCGACTTGCTCGCCGAATGAATCAGCTTTTCCTCGAACACCACGGCGGGCAGCCCCTTCGATTGCATGTGCAGCAGGTCATAATCAAAATGCACGCGATGAAACTGCGCCAGCGCCAGCGCGCTCAGCGCCGCCGTGACCAGCGCGATGGTCACCGGCCGCTCCAGCCAGAGCCGCTCGATTCTTGCCCTCAAGACCGGCTTCGGATCGTTTTCGTGATCCATCGCGTTCTGCTTGCCCTTGAACAAAAGCACCGGCAGCAGGGTCACCATCGGCACAAAGCAAATCATCATGCCGCCGCCGCAAATGATGCCCATCTCCTGGATGCCCTTGAAATTGGTCAGGCACATCGCGATGAACGCCGCCGATGTCGTCAGCGCCCCGGTGAACACGCCCTGTCCTGTGAACACCAGCGCCGTGCGAATGGCCTGTTCCTCGCTTCGCCCCAGCCGCAGTTCCTCCTCGTAGCGCGTGATCAGGTGCACGCCGAAATCAATCGCCAGCCCGATCAGGATCGGGAAAAACGTGATCGTCAGAATGTTCAAATGCCCGACGGTCAGGGTCGTGAACGCCAGTGTGTATCCCAGCCCGATGATCAAACAGAAGGTTGCCTTCAACGGCCGGCCGGTCTCCTGGTACCCGTAGATGAATATCAGCGCGCACACGAGCAGCGACACCACCCCCGCAAGCATCGAGTCCTTGCGCGATTGCTCCATCTCATCGTGGTCCAGCACCGGTTCGCCGGTCAGCCCCACATTCAATCCGGGCACCTCCCGCTGCGTCTGGCTTGCCAGGGTCCGCAGCCGTTCCACCGCGTCATCGTTCTTGTCCTCCGATGGCGCATGCGCCGTCACCAGGTAAACCCGGCCCGTCGCAAAGGTGATATAAATGTCGTCGTCGCTCGCGCCGAACAACGCCGTTACGCCCGGCGATGGCGGCGTCCCGGGCCTGCGCAGTGCGTCGGTGGCCTGCTTGATGATTGCGTCCAGCATCGGGATCGCCTTCACCAGCGCGTCGTTCTCGGCGTTGGTCTCGCGTTTGGCATGCAGGAACTGCGAGTTCACCATCGCAAACAACGAGTCGAGGTTCGTCGCCGTTGTGAATCGCTGGACGAACGGCAGGTAATTCGCCAGCGTCTGTTTTACGTCCTTGAGATCGCTCTCCTCCGCGAACAGCAGCGCCTTGCGTCCGAGCATTTTGAAGTCGTTGCGGTAGAGAACATCCGTGAAAAGATTCGTCTCCGCCTCCAGCTTTGCCCCCAGCCGCTCCACGAACTGCCGGTTTTTCTCCGGGTTCTCACTCTCCACCACCACCACCAGGTCGTCCTGCGCGGGGAACTCCTGTTTGAAGGCCATGTAGTTCTGGTGGATTTTCTTGCCCGGCCCCACCAGGTTGTCCCGGCTCGCGTCCACCTTCAGGTTCATTGCCGTGTAGGCAATGCACAAACCAAACAGGACAATCTGCGGCCAGAGGAACAGCCAGCGATGCCGGATGACGGCGCTCGCCACCCGGTCCAACGCCCGGCCAAAGATTGTTTCAGACAACGATGACTTCATCAGGAAAACGGATTTTCTGGAACCGACGGCGGACCCGGCCTGGTGCGGCCATCAAGGAAGCCCGCCCGGCCGTGCCTGCGGCCAATAAACACCATCCGTCCACCGGCTCCTCGGTGAGAGTGGTTGTCATCCGATTCGTGGCGGCGGTTCGCTCAACCTGTTCCGTCGGGGAACTCGGCGTTGGAATACAGCTCCTTCACATCGTCGTGTTCCTCCAGCGCCTCGGTCAGCTTGTTCACCGCCGCAACCGCGCCCGCATCCGCCAGCGGCACGGTAATGGTGGGCAGGTAGGTCACCTCCGCCGACGCGCACTTGATCCCCTTGGACTCAATCTGTTTGTGCACCGCCTCAAATTGCGCCGGGTCGGTCAAAATCTCGTATCCTTCGGGTTCCGCCTTGAAATCCTCCGCGCCGGCTTCCAGCGCGGCTTCCATCACCTGGTCCTCATTCGCCCCCTCGCGCGAAACGATCATCTGTCCCCGCCGATGGAACAACCGGCTCACCGATCCCGCCGTCGCGATCGTTCCCCCGTTCTTCGTCAACAGGCTCCGGATTTCCGCCGCTGTGCGGTTCCGATTGTCGGTGCTCAATTCGATCAGCATCGCCACCCCGTTTGGGCCGTACACTTCATAGGTCAGGTCTTCGAAATTCCCCGCTTCACCGCCGCCGGTGCCGCGCTTGATCGCCCGGTCAATGTTGTCGCCGGGCATGTTTGCGCTGCGGCTCTTGAGCAACGCCATCCGGAGCCGGGGGTTCATCGCCGGGTCGCCGCCCCCTATTTTCGCGGCAATCGTGATCTCCTTCGCGAGCTTCGCGAAGATTTTTCCGCGCTTGGCGTCAATCGCGCCTTTGAAATGCTTTACCTTAGCCCATTTGCTGTGTCCGGCCATAAATCAATCTTCTTACCTCAATTCCCCAAAAACTCAACCCGACGTTTCGACCACCACCGCCGTCCCATAACACAACACCTCGGTGATGCCCGCCGCAATCTCGGTCGCGTCATAGCGCACGCCGATCACCGCATTCGCCCCGAGCTCGCCCGCGTGCGCCAGCATCAATTCAAATGCGTCCTGCCGCGCCCGCTCGCACAGGCTCGTGTAAATCGAGATGTTCCCGCCCAGCAGACTCTGCAATCCCGCGCCGATGTTCCCTATCACCGACCGCGACCGCACAATGATCCCCCGCACCACTCCCAGCGACCGGACCACCCGGTATCCCGGCAGTTCGAAAGCCGTCGTCGTCAATGCATGCGTGTTGCTCATACGCCGATTAATTCAATACCAACCATGCCCTCCGCCCCGCAAGTCTTCGTGTCGGCAAATCGTGCCGGTCGCCGCCTCGCCGGGCGGCATTATTTTTGAACGTTTCCATTTGTCCGACTTCGGGTTCGTTCACTCCTTGAAATCCAGCGCCCAGTCCACGTCGCCCGTGGCAGAGGGAACGCACCCGACCCGCACGATGTCGCCGTCCACGACGGTCTTCGCCGGTTGGCCGCCAATCGTCGCGGAGGACAGGGTCATCGGCTGCGGAACGCGCACCACGAGCTCATAGTTGTCGCCCCCGACGACGCTGCTGCGGCCCGCGAGCGTGTGCGTCTGTGGCTGCCACCGGACTTGTTTCAAATCAACACCGCCCTGGCTGATATGGCGGCTGGTCGAAACGACCTGAGGGCGGTCAAGCTTCTGCCGGATCGCATACACTTGCACGCCTTTGGGCTCCAGTGCCGGGGATTGAAACCCGTCTTTCACCGCGCCGAGATATTTCCGGGACCAGAATTCGTAGATCAATTCCTCCCCGTCGGACGGCAGGCCGAGGTCGGCAAACTTCACTGTCCGCGCCGGCAGCGCTTCCGGTGTCCAGTTCATCCGCGCCAGAATTGTCCAGTGCTCGAAGGGGCGGTCAATTTCCACCATCCACCACTCGCAAACTTTGCCCTGCTGGCTGGCATCCACCGGCGTGGGGCGGCTGCCGGCGCGGATCTTGCCGCGGTCAAGCACGATGAGCGCGTCGCTCTTGGAGGGGTCAAAATCATAAAGTTGGCCCGGTGTCGTGAACAGGATGGGCGCCGCGCGCTTGATGCCTTCGAGATTGGCGTCGTCGCGATACACATCGGGCTTGTCGCTCAACATCAGCATTGCGCCGGCGAGCGACGCCAGCGTCGGGCGGATGATCGTGTCGGCGGCCACGGAATTGACCGCAGTCGTGTGGGTGACGTTGCCGACTTCCGCCGCGCCGGTCGTCGGCCGCACGTCGCAATGATCCGGGTCGTTGCGCCACACGACGCCGTTCCACGAGTTGTATTGCTGCAACGTCGCCGGGCCAAAACCATCACCGCCTAGCCGGCATCCGTCCACATAGCCGATTTCCTCCGGCAACACTCCCCAGCAGCCGAGAACGAATATGTCCGGTCCCAGCTCCTCCCGCGCCGCCGCCAGGTAGCGCCGGAAAATGTCATCGGCGCTGAAACCGCGGTTCGTGGCGCAATCGGGAGCGTTGTGGATCGCGTCGTAAAGCAGGTGGCGCAGCGTGTCGATTTTCACGTAGCTGAAACCCTTCTGCCGGTACGCGCGAAACGTCGGCCGCACGAGCGTGTCCGCCGCCTGGTCCACCGTGGCGTCGATGCCGTAATACACCCATTTGGCCTTGAACGGCGCGGCGTTGTTGGTGTGGACGAACCAGTCGGGATGTTCCGCCACGATCTTCTCGTCCTTGAAATACACCTGCATCCAGATGCCTGGATCAAATCCGGCCGCGCGGACCGTTTGGACGTAGCCGTCCATGCCGCCGGGAAACAACTTATTCCAGGCGAGCCAGCTTTCCGGCGTGCCGCTGCCGCGCCCGGGTCCGCGCTGGTAACCGTCGTCAATCTGGATCCAGCGGTAACCGAAATCGCGAAGGTGCTTCTCCGCCAGCACACTCGTCACCTCGGCCAGATCCTTCTCGGTGAACGCCGCCTTGTAGGCCCACCAGGAACACCAGCCGGAGATCGAGTCCTTCCGGATCGGCTGATTCCACGGCTCGAAATACGGCAGGTTCTTGTGCTGCTGGTAAAACCGCGGGCGGAAGACCAGTTCGATCCCGCCGCCGCTGCTCTCCCAGGCGAACACGTTGGCCTGCGCGCCTTCTTTTTGCGGCTCGATTCGAGTGCCGCCGCCGGTTGGTCCCGCCAATTCCCAATCCCAGCGCCGGTCGTAAACGGCGTTGTTCCGGAGATTCCGGCTCAGGCCGTCGCTAGTGCGGATCAACGGGAAATTGGTTTGCGCTTCGCCGAGGGCTTCCGCCGGGAACGCCTCCGGGCTGGTGGTGACAGTGCCTTTCAGCAGCAGCATTTCCCCGGCAGCCGGATTGGCGGGCGTAAAGCGCAGCCGCTGCGTCACCCTGCCGCCGGCACTAATCTCCGGCGTCAACACCACCTCGTTGGCGGATGCGGCCCGCGTGCCGGCGGCGTCCTTCACCTGCACCTTCGCGTCGAGAATCACGCCGCCGTGGTAGCTCAACTGAAAAGTCCCCTTGGCTGCGTTCCATTTCACTTCCGCCGGCGCGTTGGCAGGCGCGGCGATCTCCCCCGCCGCTGCCTGCCAGCCGGTCATGCAAAAAACAATCCCGATGATCCGCAGTGTATTGAACCGAGTCATACCCGCGGGTTCATCTCTGAATCCGCGCCGAGCCTCCCTTCGCAAACGCCTTCACCTGCTCCACCGTTGCCATCGTCGTGTCGCCTGGGAATGTCGTCAGCAGCGCGCCGTGCGCCCAGCCCAGTTTCACCGATTCCTCCGGCGACTCGCCATTCAGCAGTCCGTAAAAGAATCCCGCCGCGTAACCGTCCCCGCCGCCGACGCGATCCACCACATCCAGCTCGCACGTCGGTGACTGGTATACCTTCCCGTCGATCCACGCCACCGCGCCCCAACTGTGCCGGTTCGTCGAATGCACCTCCCGCAGCGTCGTCGCCACGATCTTGATCTGCGGATGCTTCTTCGTGACGTTGTCCATCATGCTGATGAATGCGCTCGGATCGAGCTTCGACTTGGCCGCCACTTCCGGACCGGGGATGCCCAGGCCCAACTGCAGGTCCTCCTCGTTCCCCACGAGCACGTCCACGTTCTTCACGATCTTGTCCAGCACCGCCACCGCCCGATCGTGTCCGCCGGAGATATTCCACAGCTTCGCGCGGTAATTCAGGTCAAACGACGTCACCGCCCCGGCCTTCTTCGCCGCCTTCATCGCCTCGATGATCACTTCCGCCGTTGTCTGCGACAGCGCCGCGAAAATCCCGCCGCTGTGAAACCACCGCACGCCGCCGCTGAAAATCTCCTTCCAATCGAAATCCCCCGGCTTGAGCTGCGCCGCCGCCTCGTTGCACCGATTGTAAAACACCACCGGCGCCCGCACGCCCTGGCCGCGATCACTGTAAACCGTCGCCATGTTCGGCCCGTGCACGCCGTCGTGCTTGAAATGCTTGTAAAATGGCTTCACCCCCATTGCCCGCACCCGCTCCGCGATCAGGTCGCCGATCGGATAATCCACCATCGCGCTCGCCACCCCGGTCCGCAGCCGGAAGCAATCCGACAGGTTCGCCGACACATTGAACTCGCCCCCGCTCACGTGGATGTCGCAGCAGTTCGCCTTGCGGAACGGGATGATTCCCGGGTCCAGACGATGCACCAGCGCTCCCAACGACAAAAAGTCCAGCGCGCCCTTCGGCTTAATATTCAAACCATACTTCATTTGCGATTCCTTCTGATTCAGTTTCAGTTGTTGTCCGTCGCCATCTCAAAAATCACGACCTCTCCCGCGGCCCTCGCCGCCGGATGCCGACACCATCTCCGCCTTCGCGACGGGGAAAGTCCGGCCAACACCCATCATGCACAAAACCCAATTTCCCCCTCCAGCCAAATTTCCGGCCGGGGACACCTGCTCCCGCACGAATTTTAATATCGGAAAATGTGGACATTATCGGACACTCCTTCCGCAAGTCTCTGATGCCCAATCCCCTCCCAATTTTCCGATAATCGGAAAATCTTCTGTTTTGGAGAGTGGGCTGTGTCCAAAGGACCAGCCGCAGCAATATCCGACCACCGGGCCGCTCGGAAATGAAACGGTAGCTTCCACGGGGGCTCGCATCTTCCCATCCCGCCCCGCCCGCTCTCATTTTAGTTTTTTCCTCATCATTTTCCTCATCATTCACGCCCACATTCTACCAAGGGGGGTAGGACAACCGTGGGGTGATCCCGAAAAGTACGGATGAGCGTTACATCTTGAAGATCAATCAACTACAGGGAAAACCATTTTTCGTCGGACTTCTCTCGGCAAAACGCAGGTTTACCACGGCCCCGTGCCAACTTTCCCAGTTGAGATTTTTTATCAGCTCTTATTGCTTCGGGCTCACTTCGTCCCCTTCGCGCTCTTCGCGCGACACTTGTTCTTTTCAGAGTGTCCGTTTAAACAAAAGCGTCGCCGCTCCCATGGACACCACCGTGAACAAAGCGAGAAATAACAGGTCAAAACCAATCGCTGCCAGCCCCGTATTCTTCAACAGCAGCGCCTTGAACCCGTGCACGGCATACGTGAACGGGTCCACCACGGTGATCACCTTCATCCATGGCGGGAATGCCGAGATCGGATACACCGCGCCGCTCGGGAAAAACAGCAGCGTGTTCAACACCCCGAACAACGCCCTCGGCACCAGCGGATCGCTCACGCGCACCATCAACAGGAACATCATGCTGATCAACGCCAGCGACGTCAGCAGCACCAGCAACATCATCCGCGCAAGCCGCATGATGTTGAACGGATCGGGAATCCCCGCGATCAACGCTCCCACCGTGATCAGCACCAGGCCCGCAATGATCGCCTTGGCCGCGCCGGCCAGGTTGAAGCCCATGATCAGTTCCAGCTTCCGAATCGGCGTCACCAGGTAGCCCTCGTGCAATCCGCGCGCCTTGTCATCGATGAAAATGATTCCGCCCCCGATCATTGCCGACACAAAAATCGCCAGCACCGTGCTCCCCGGCAGCAGATACTGGATGTACGGCACGTAGGGGTAAATCTCCACCACCGACAGCGTCGCTCCGCCCGTCAACCGCGGCGCCGGTTGTGGCTGATTATACGCCGCCAGCATCTGCGTGAAGCCCCCTTCCAGCGCCGACGCCACGAATTGGTCCGTATTGTCCTCGATCAGCGCCACGGTCGGGCCGTCCCCCGCGCTCACCTTGCGCGAAAACATCGGCGGAATGTTCAGCACGCCGTTGATCTTTCCTTCGCGCAAATCGCTCAACGCCGCCGCCTTGTCGGTATAGGTCACCGTCTCGAATGTGGCCGCGTTCGCCGCCACCGCCTGGCACATCTCCTTCAATTTCACCGCCGGAATGTGATGGTCTTCATCCACCACGCCCACCTGCACGTGCTTCAGCTTTCCCCCGAACGCGTAGCCCAGCACGATTAATTGCACCAGCGGCATGATGATCGACACCATCACCAGCGTCGGGCTTCGGCGGAACCGCCGCAAATCCCGCTCAACTATGGCCCAGATTCTATGCATACATTTTCAATTCCAGCGTCCCGGACAGGCAGCTATTGCAACACCCGGCTCAACTGCTCGACCCACCCGCCGTTGCCGGGAGTCTCTTTCTCCCTCTCTGACATGAGATGGCGGAAAGGGGGTGTCTTCGTTCATCTTCTCACCGCTTCTCATACATGAACGCGCTGCTGTAACCCGCGGCGCTCTGCAGCGTGTCCCGCAATTGGTGCCCGGTGTAATGCACGAACACATCGTCCAGCGTTGTGCTCTGGACGGACAGCGATGTCACCGCCAGTCCCGCCTCCCGCGCCGCTTCCATCAATTCCACCGTTGTCTTCGGCCCGTTTTGCGAGGAAATGCGGAATATATTCCCATCCGCCTTGACGTCCGCCACCTCGGGCAATTGTTTCAATTTATCGAGCCAGTCCGCCGGCACGGTCGAAAAGCTCACTTCAAGGATGTTCTTTCCGGGAATGGATGCCTTCAATTTCAGCGGCGAATCCAGCGCCACCAGTTTCCCGTGGTCCACAATCGCGATCCGATCGCACAGCTTGTCCGCCTCGTCCATGTAATGCGTGGTCACGAGGATCGTCAGGTCCCGCTCGCGCTTGAGCCGCGACAACATCTCCCACACCGCCACGCGCGACACCGGGTCCAAACCGGTCGTCGGTTCATCCAGGAAGAAAATCTTCGGTTCGTGCACCAGCCCGCGCGCGATCTCCAGCCTGCGCCGCATGCCGCCCGAAAACATTTTCACCGGCTTGTCCGCCCACTGTGTCAGGTCCACTTCCTCCAGCAATTGCCGGATGGTACGCTGCCGTTTTTCACGCGGAATTCCGTACAGCTTGGCGAAAATCGTCATGTTTTCGTTAGCGCTCAGGTCCATGTCCGACGTCATCGCCTGCGGAATCACCCCGATCACCTGCCGCACTTCGTTCGGCGATTGCACGATATCGAAGCCGGCAATCTTCGCCGTTCCCGACGTCGGCGGAACGAGCGTCGTCAGCATCCGGATTAACGTGGACTTCCCCGCCCCGTTCGGCCCCAGCAACCCAAACACCTCCCCGTGCCCCACGTTGAAGCTCAGGTGATCCACCGCGCAAAAATCGCCGAACTTCTTCGTCAAATTCTCCACCTCGACGTCAAACATGGCCCGCCTCCCCTCGAGATTTCTGAAGGCAGACCCGCCGCGCCCAACCATCTGTCTGTGTTTTCGCCACCTGAGCAGCCACTGCGGCCGTACCCTGTGAACCAAACAAGTCCCTCGGCCCGTCCGTCCGCTCTCCCCTCTCCTGGGGGAGAGGGCCAGGGTGAGGGCGATCGTTCCCCTCACATCTCTCTATTTGAAACCGAGTCTCGGCCAACACAGCCGTGCGCTCCGAATCGCGCAACCTTCTCGTAGCGCCCGCGCATGGTTCCCTCTCCCCCTTGGCGAAGAGGGTCAGAGTGAGGGGGATCGTTGTCTCAAACACGTTCACTACTTTCTCCCCGTCGGCAGCGTCACATACGCCGTCATCCCCACCGCCAGCGCCCGGTCCTTGTTGTCGCATCGCAAACGAATCTCAAACGTCTTGATGTCCCGCTTCGTCCGGCTCACGTCTCGTTGCGTGGCGAAATCCGCCTCCACGCCCCGATGAAACACCACGCCCTCCCTTTCCGCGCCCGATGGCAGCCGCACCTTCAACTTGTCCCCCAACACCACCTGGTCAATGCGCCCCTCCTCCACATCGGCCCGCACCCACAAATCGTCCGGATTGATCAAAGTGACGATCGCCTGCCCGGGATTCACCACCTCGCCCTGCAACGCCGTTCGCGCGTCCACGATGCCATCAATCGGCGCCCGGATTTCCGTGTAGTTCAACCGCACCTGCGCCCTTTCCTTCTGCGCGCCCATTGCCGCCCATTGATGCTTCATCCCTTCCAGGGCAGCCTGCCGCGCGGCGACTTGTTCCGCATTGGCCTTCGCCAGTTCCACCGCCGATTCCGCAGCCTCCGCCTGCTTCTTCAGCGAATCCACCCGCGCATCGGCCGCCTCCCGCGAGGTCCGCGCCTGGTCGTTCGCCTGCGCCGATTCCACGCCCTTGTTGTGCAGGTCCTCGATGCGCGCCGCCAGCAACCGCGCATTTTCCCGGTCCGCCTCGGCCTGCACCACCTGCGCCCTCGCCGACGCCAGGTTCGCCTCCGCCTGCAGGATCTGGTTGGTGGTCTGCGCCACCTGGTATTTCAAGTCCGCCTCGGCTTGCACGACCTGCGCTGCCGTTTGCTGCTCGCTGCTCGTGTAAAAACTCATGTCAGCCTCCTGTTCCTTGGGCTGGATCAATGCCAGCAGATCGCCCTTCTTCACCTCGTCGCCCTCCTTCACGAGCAGTTTTTGCAACCGCCCCTGGATTTCCGAACTCGCGTTCACCGAGTCGGTCGTGACAATTCCCGTCATCACCACCGGCCGCGAATGATTGATCGCCAGGTAGATCACCAGCGCAATCACCACCGCCGCCGCCGCAATAATTATTCTGAGTTTTCGCTTCTTCATGTCACCGGAGCTTCTGGATCTGTGAACACCGCGTGCCGGATGAAATCCAGCACCTCACGCCTGCGCCGCGCCAGGCTGGACGGATCGTAGCCATCCGTCGCGCCGAGCAGTTCCAGCACCTTGCAGGCGGAAAAATAAAAAACCACGGGCGCCACGATCGAAATCGCCGTGTGCTGCACATCCGCCCGCCGGAATTCGCCGCGCTTCATCCCGCGCTCCAGCAACCGGCCCAGCGCTTCGCTGCGCGGCGCAAAATATTTCCTCACCAGCTTCTCCAGCGGCTTGCCGCCCGTCATCATCAATTGCTGGTACAACGACGCGTAACGATGCCGCGAGCTGATGAAATCAAAATGCATCCCCACGTACTCGAGCAGCACCGACCGCGCCGAACCTTCGCCCGCCAGCACCGCCAGCGCCTTGCGGTTGAATTCCTCGAAATGGTCCTCCAGCACCGCCTCATAGAGCCGTTCCTTGCTCCGGAAATAATAATAGAGCAGCGCCTTGTTCACTCCCGCCGCCGCCGCGATGGCATCCGTCCGCGCCCCCGCCAGGCCCTGCTCCGCAAAAATCCGCGCCGCCCCCGCCAGGATCGTCCCGCGCGTCTCCGCGCTCCGCGCCTGCCTGCCCGGTTCGAGAGTATTTGCCTTCGCCGCCATTTAACTAACCAGATAGTTAATTTTGAGCGGCGAACTGAAAAAGTCAAACCGCTAAAATCCCGGCAACGGAGCGCGACTGTGTCCAAAGGACCAGTCGCAGCAATGTCCATCCCTGCTGGCGTTTCAGATCGCACGAGTCGCGCCCCTGCTCCGAAATCCATTTGAGTTTTGGTGCCTGGAGCTTGTTTGGAGGTTGGTTTTGGATCTTGTGATTTTGCAAACGCTCTCTTGTTCTCCGCATCCCCAACCCACCTTATTCTTAACCGCGTTCAACGGTTTGGGCACCCCACGCGGCATACCACCTGCTGTTTTTCCAAAGGTCGCTTGTAATCACGGGACGCAGTTCTATAATCGACGCGTCAAATTGGGCCGCGATGCGCCCAACCGGCGGCCCTTTCGAATGCAAGTCGTTGTATGAAAGCCAGAAGCAGTTCCGCCACCCGCCCGCCCGCAATTCTGGTGCTGGGCGTCGGTTCCTTTGCGTACAGCACGGCGCGGATTCTGAAGGACGACGGCGCGGAAGTTTCTACCTACCTGACGCGCGATTACGGCCACTTCGCTCCCTCGCTCGCCGGCCCGGTTTTCAATCGCGAGCAACATCCCAATCCCTGCCGCCTGCTCAAAGCCAGCAAGGCCGATCTCGTCATCCCCATGTCGATCGACTGGGCCCAGGCGCCGTGGAAGGACGAGTTGCTCGCCACCAAGGTCCCGATTTTCTGCCCCACCGGCGAGGGCATGCGCATCGAACGCGAACGCGATTTCGCCCGGCAGCTTTGCGCCGAGTTCCGGATTCCCTTTCCCAAGGCGCACGTCGCCTCCAATCGTCTCGAAGCCGAGGACATCCTGCGCCGCCATCCCGAGCCGTACGTGATCAAGAATCCGCTCTGCTCGCCGACCAGCCCGGTGCACACGATCCTCTGCGAAACCGTCGAGGACACGCGCTCCTGGCTCAAGCACATCAATTACGCCGAGGGCGTCTTCCTCCAGGAATATCTCGGCCGCGCCGAAGCCGGCCACATCGCGCTCGTGAGCGGCGGCGAGGTTTACCCGGTCGTGACGAACCAGGAATACAAACGCGCCTTCGCGGGCGACATGGGCATCGTCGCGGGCGCGCCGCTGGGCGGTTTGGTCGAGCAGGATCCGCGGGACAAATACGGTCTCGCCCGGGAGTTGCTCCTGCCACTGCGCCCCTGGTTCCGCAAGGTGAAATATCACGGGCCCATCCAGGTCACCGCCGTGCACCGCGGCGGCAAATGGCACGTGATCGAATACAATATCCGTATCGGCGTGACTTCCGGCGCGATGCTGCTGCGCATGCTGGTCAACCCTGTGGAAACACTCGTGCGCACCGGCCGCAATCAAAAGCTCGATCTCCAGTTCAAGAGCGCTCCCAAATTCGGCTGCTCAGTGACGATCGCCGGCTACGGCTACCCTTACGTGCAACAACGGGGTCCGCAGTTGCCGGTCGAAACCACCGAACCGTTCGACGCCGATTGCGACGTCTGGTGGAACGAAGTCACGCGCACCGAGGATGGCCGCCTGCTGACAACCGGCCATCGCATCGCCGATGTAATTGGCTTCGGCCCGACACTTGACGCAGCAATCAAGAAATCCTACGCCAATGTGCGCCGGATTCGCTGCCTGGGCAGTTATCATCGGCTGGACATCGGCCGCAGCCTCTGGCCGCCGGGCCACGTTTGACTTTACGAATCAGAATCGCCAGCCCCGAACCAACATCACCATGAGTTCCGCCGCTCTAACGGAAAATCCCGAGGACATCATCACGCGCACGGACCAGGAGCGCCCGCATCGCCCGGCGTGGATTGAAATCGACCTCGCCCGCCTTCGCAAAAATTACCAGATCATCAACCAAGACAAGCCCAAGGGCGTGAAGCTTCTGTCGGTGGTCAAGGACGAGGCCTACGGCCACGGTGCGCTCGCCGTCGCGCGGACCGCGCTGGCCAATGGCGCTTCCTTTCTCGCCTTGGGCAATCTCGACGAAGCCATGCAATTGCGCGAGCGCGGTGTGCGCGCCCGCATGCTGATGTTCGGCGAACGCCAGGAAAGCGAGCTGCCCTGGTGCGTGGAGCACGATCTGACCATTTGCATCAACGACCGTCGCATGGCCGATTTGCTCGCCCATGCGGCCGCCGGCGCCGGCAAGCGTGTGCCGGTGCATCTCAAGATCAACACCGGCATGAACCGCTACGGCGTTCGCTGGTCCGAGGCCGCCGCGCTGGCGGAAGCCATTTGCGCCACGAAGTCGCTCGAACTCGAAGGCGTGATGAGCCATTTCTCGATGTCGGACGAACTCGACAAGACCTTTGCGAACCTGCAAATCGAGCGTTTCAACCAGGTGCTCTCCGCACTGGCGGCAAAGGGAATCAACGTCAGGCACCGGCACCTCTGCAACAGCGGCGGTTTTCTCGATCTGCCGCAGGCGCATTTCGACATGGTGCGCATCGGCATGCTGCAGCACGGCATTTATCCCTCGAAAGTCTGCCGCCGAATCCCGGGCATCGAATCCACGATGACCGTCAAGGCCCGCGTCGCGGGAATTCAAAATCTGGCCAAGGGCGACGTCGTGGGTTACGGCATGCGATACGAAGCGCCCTCAGCGCGGCGGATCGCGGTGATTCCGGCCGGCTACGGCGACGGTTTCCCGCGCGTGCGCAACCAGGGTTGCGTGCTTCTCGGCGGACGCCGCGCGCCGCTGGTGGGAGGCGTGGCCATGGACGCGTTCATGGTGGATGTCACCGAACTTCCCGACGTGCGGCTCTGGGATGAGGCGGTGCTCATGGGGCGGCAGGGCAACGACGAAATCTCCGTGCACGAAGTGGCGCAGTGGAAGAACTCTGTTTCCTACGACGTGCTGGCCGGCTGGCGCGCGCGCCTGCCGCGGATTTACCTCAACGGGAGCGAAGACGGGGCCGCATGAAGCTGCTTTTCTCGGAGCACAAATCCGACTACGGCCACTACATCTTTCCCTACGCGATCTGGGCCGTGCCGGAGGATGGCGAAACCGCCGGCGATTTTTTCGCGCGCGGGTTCCTGCCGTCGTCGCGCGAGATGGACCGCTTTTATCTCTGCCGCAATGTGCGCGTGGACCTGCGCAAACACCGGCCCTCCTCGGAAAACCGCCGCATCCTGCGCAAGGGCGACGGCATCACCGCCGCGCTGGTCTCGCGCGCCGATTTCGATTACACCCCGCAGCGCCGCGATTTCTTCAAGACCTACGCCGACATCAAATTCGGGAAGGACACGATGACCAGCGAGCGGCTCGACGCCCTGTTTGCCGGCCGGATCACGTCTCATGTCCTGGTGTTCACCGACAACAAAACCGGAAACGAGATCGGCGCCGTCACGCTCTACCTCGAAGGCGATCACCTCGCGTATTACTATTACGCGTTCTACGACCTGAATTACTACAGCCGCAACCTCGGCATGTTCATGATGACTTTTGCGGTGGAGTTCTTCAAGGAACGCGGCTTTGAGTTTCTCTACTTGGGCTCGTGCTACACGCAAAACGCACTCTACAAAACGCAGTTTGCCGGCGCGGAATTCTTCAATGGCGTGCGCTGGTCCGGCGAGCTGGACGAATTGAAATATCTGATCAAGCGCGATGGCCGCGAGGTGAAGCAGCACCTGCTCGAGACGGAGGAGTATCGGGAGTTGTTTTATGAGGGTGATCTGGCCGGCGCGGTGAAATCCAGCGCGTTCCGGGTGGAAATGGGTCCCGGAAAATTGACCACGGAGACACAGAGGCACCGAGACTCGGGGAAGTAAGGTCGCTTTAAGCGGCAGCCGGCATGCTATTGGCAGGCAAGGGCTTGTGGAGGGTTTAGATTCCTTCGGCTTTTTCCGATAACAAGGGGATTCGGGCATCCGATGCCCAGACAGGACGTTCCCATTTTACCGTGTTATGGACCGAAACCAGCCAACCAACTACGACTACGCGCCCCCGAACAGAACTTCCGGCCTGGCTATCGCCAGTCTCGTGCTCGGCATTCTCGGACTGACCTGCATTTCAATTCTGGGCGCCATACCGGCCGTCATCTGCGGCCACGTCGCGCTCTCCAATATCAAGGATTCACGCGGCGCCCTCGGCGGCCGCGGCTTGGGCATTGCGGGTCTTGTCACAGGATATGTCGGCATGGTCCTGGGGTTCTTTTTGCTCACGGCCATTGCCATTCCCAATTTCATCAGGGCCCGTAACATGGCGATCGCGGTCCGATGCGAGAACAACCTGCGCCAGATTGACCAGGCCAAGAATCAATGGGCGCTCGAACACAACGCGAAGCTGGGCGCCGTTCCCAGTGAAACCGACCTCAAGCCCTATTTGACGAACGGCCTGCCTGCCTGTCCCGGCGGCGGAACGTACACCATCGGACCAGTGGGCAGTGATCCCGCCTGCTCGAATCCCCAGCACCGGTTATCGCAGTTTTCGCCAGCGAATACGGAGGCGTCGGCTCCGGTCGAGCGTTCGATCGTCGTTTCGACTGTCAGCTCCACCGCTCCCCAACCTGCAATCCCGGCCAATGCGGTGGGATATTTCATCCCGGCGAAGGATCGCGCGGACATGGTTCCCGACACGAAGAGCAACATTCTTTACATCAGCGCGGCCGGCTCGGTATTGCGGTATCGGCTTACTACAAAACAGTTCCTTCCGCCGCTGGCCCTGGGCGGTGATCTGCGGGGGATGGACATCTCGCCCGACAACAAAACACTCGCGGTGGCGGACGCTGCCGGGGGCAACGGACAGATTCTCATTCACCTGGTGGACCTCAGCGCGGGAACGGACAAGCCGGTCTCGTTCTCCGCCGCGATGCAGGAGAGCGGCACGTTTGCGGTGGCGTTCGGCGCCGACGGCCAGGTCTGGATTTCGTCGAGCATGCGCGGCTCCGGTTTTCTTCCGCTCCGGAGATACAATCCGGCGAACGGCACGTTCACGAAGTTCCAGTCGGTTTCACAGGACACGATGCTGACCGCGAGCGCCGACCGGCAGCGGATCGCTTTTGCCGAGTCGCACATGTCGCCAGGTTCCTATGGTCAGATGGCCTGCGGCGCCGCGCAATTGCCCTCCAACCCGATGCGGGCGGACTTTCCGGTATACGAAATCGGCATCAGCCGGGACGGCACGCAACTGGCCGTGCCCACTTATCAAAACCTGATCCTTGCCGGTTCGTCCGTGCCGTCGCTGGCCGAGCGGGAAATCATCGCGGCCGTGTATCATCCGCAGCACGATTATTTGTTTGTCGCCCGGGCCGGCACATCGCTGGTGTCGGTGTACAGCACGGCGAACTATTTGAAGGTGAAGGATCTGGATTTCGGCGAGCAGTTTGACTGGGTCGGCAACCAGGCGTTTAAATCGGGGCGTCTGAGATTGTCGCAGGACGGGAAATATCTGTTCTGCACGGTCAATGGCGGGGTGCGGTATGCTGAGACGGGGCTCTAGAAGTGCGGAATGCGGAGTGCGGAATGCGGAATGCGGAGTGCAGAGTGCGGAGTGCAGAGTGCGGAATTTAAAAATTCAAGCAACTGCGGGAAGTTTGGCGCGAATTGCGCGAATTGATGCGGACCTGAAGGAAACCTATTACCCGGTGGTAACGATGCGGTTCTTGCCGTTTTTCTTGGCGAGCAGTTGGCGAGAGTCTGCCAAATCGTCCAATCCCATCTCCCGCGCTGCTGGCGGCGTAGTCGCGATTCCGATACTGACTGTCACGCGAGGCAAGGCGGTGCCCTTGTATTTGCATTCCATTTGTTCGATGCGCCCTCGAATGCCTTCGGCAATTTCAAACACACGTTTTTCCTCCTGGCCAACTATCACGCAAGCCACTTCATCTCCAACGCCTCGATAGCTGTCCCCGAGCGAGCCCAGGGTGTCCTTCACGGTTTGGAGATAGTTTCGCATCACTTCGTCTCCCGCAGCGTGGCCAAGATTATTCACGGCCTTGAAATCATCCATGTCGAGGCGGAGGACGGAGACAACGGTGTCAGAGGAGCGCTGGAGGGCATCCTGGAGATCAGAGTAAAAATACCGCATGTCCAACAGGATTCCCTCCCGCTCAAGAATGCGGTCGCGTTTTAGCAATTCGCGCAATTCTTCGATGCGGCGCAATCCACGGTAGGTGATGCGCATAGGATGGGCGGTCTGGCTAATAAGCAGATTTTTAAGTGTATCGCGCGGGTTTACCCATCGGGAGTCGCCTGGGCGGAGGTCGAACGCAATTTCACCCCGCAGTCGTCCCACGAGGAGTTGAAGGAATGTACCCTCAAATTCGACGTATAAATCCTCCGCCAATGTGATCAGCATGTCCCTGTAGGCCATTTGATGAAGACCAAGAATAGCCGGCTGGGTTGGAATGCTTGCAGAAATGGGAGCAAATCGTGGATCTCGCGTATCGAGTGCCTGAAGGAACAGGAATTCGGAATATCGGATGTCGTTCTTCATGAAAGAACATTACCTCGGGCTTAGGTGGCTCGGCTTTAGTCCTGCCGGTTATGCTCCTCGATAGCCGCGTGGGGACTCAAGCAATCGCATTTGCGGATCAACGTGGCCTTTGCGTTGTGCCACGTTCAGTTCCGAGTTTTGTTCGACGTCCTCGTTCCCCCATTGCGCCCAGCCGTTCCGCCGAAAACGGGCGAAAAGTTCCAGGTACGGACCCGGCGAACAGGCTTCAATTATATTGTAGATTTCGTCCGGCTTCCGCGAGTGCTCGCGCTTTCGTGTGGCAAGCATATTCACCTGAGTACGGCCGGGTTTTAGAGTCCGCATGCTGCCGCGCACGCCAAACAGCACGAGTTCGGTCACATTGCGAAAATAGAAGCCGACGCCGCGCCCATCGGGGCCGCCGTCCTTGCGTACTTTCAGCCAAACGATATTTGACTTGTACGTAAATCCCCAGGCCTTCATCACCTGCAAACCTTCCATTAAGAGAGCGTTTGGCACCCAGAGGTAAAGATGAGAACGAGCCGCAGCCAATTTTCCGATCGGGAGTTCCAGGATTTCCTGCAACTCCATGGTTGGATAGCGCAGCAGCCGCCGATGTTCCGGCGCCACTTTTCCGGTCCGGTTCTGGAATTGCCAAGGGGGATCTGCGAGAATTGTCGAAAATCGACCATCAACTCTGGTGAGCAGGTCATCTGCCGGTGTGGGCATTGGGAGATTAACGATTTTTGTCATGTTTTTTCATTCCTCCTCTTCTTCTGAAATAGGCGTTTTACGAAGCTTCCATTCTGGTATGTAGCGCCTCAGAATCGGGCCGAGGTCTTTCCATTTGCTCTTTTTCGCTGCCTTAAATTCCTCGCGAAGCATTTTAAGTTCTGCATTCGGGATATCCTCAACGTACAGTTTGCGTCGAATCCCAAAAACGAGGACTGGGCATCCACCTCCACCTCCACCGTTGAGACGTGGGAGCAGCTTACTCATGTGCGTTGTCGAATTTCCGTAGCTTTTTCCTCTTCCGAGCTCGTTGAAAATCGCCTGGAGTTCATCGCACCTGGTGACAATTACGCCAACACTCAAAGCCCGCAGTTCAAACAAGAGCCGGAAATTGTTCAAATCGCGGTCGAAGAAAGGGTCCTTGTTGTTCCACTCGATCTCCAGACCCACCAAATTCTTGAAGCAATCAACCTTGTGGGTGGGACTCTCGTACGTTTTGTCGTCAACCTGGATCGATGTCGCGAATTCCTTTTCTTTCCAGCCCAGCCGGGTGAGCGGTGCGTCAATTGCCGCAGAAATCAAGCTCTTGCTGCCGCCGGGAACGGCAACATGACTCTTCAATAGCTTGAAGCCACGCAAAACCTCGCAAATATTTTCCCACTCTTCGGGAAAATCCTTCATCAGGACCGCAGAGGCATGCCGCCATTCATGGATTTCGTACGAATCATGCAGAATGGACGGAATGTCGGTAGTTGCCACGGGTTTCTTTTAGCCGCCCCATCGCATCCGCTGCAAGCTTTGATCAGGGCGTGGCGAAGGGGTAAACTGGCAATTGGCGGACCCGGAGTGACTCGCCCCACTTTGGGAAGGGCACGGCAGGAGACCCATTTTGAAATACGTACTTTTTTGGAGGGGGATGACGACTTTGTATGGTAAGTAACTTACCACCTGCGTGGCGGGTTCTTCGTAAGCTGCTCGTTTTCTGAGAATTCCACCGACCTAGCCCGGAGGGAAGATTTTGCCGGGGGTTGTGAATAATGTGAATAACTCGTGAAAAATGGGGTGGGGGGTTGGACCGTCGTTGTCCTACCCCCATTGGTAGGATTGGGGGATGAAAAGAATGAAAAATAGAATTCAGAATCCAGAATTCAGGATTCAGAAGAAGACGTTGGGAGGCGAAAATCGCGGACGGGCAGGTGTTGCGAGTCCAATGCCTGTTTACGATTCGGTGCCGCTGCGGATGGGGACATCCGCGCTCCCGGATGGGAGGGACGCATGAATGAGGAAAGTCCAGTGACTGCGACGGAGCCTTCGCGGTTAGAACGGAAGTCGAGGGCGGATTCGCCTTTGTGGAACATGGGGGAGGAGAGGCAGGCGGAGGTGATCGAGTATCTGCGGGACCATACGTTCACGGAAACGCGGAAGATGCTGGCGGCGGAGGGAATCCAAACGAGCGAAGGGTCGTTGTGCCAGTTCCGGGCGAAGTATTTGATGCGCCGGAAGGTGGTGGAAAAGGCGGCAGCCAGAGAGGTGGTGGAGGATGAAATGAAAGCGCACCAGGAGCAGCCAACGATGACGAGCGAGGAATTGTTCGGGTTCGGCCAGGATCAACTGGCGATGCAGGCGCTCCTGAACGGGAACGTGCTGGAATGACATCGGACGCAGCGGTTGCGGCAGTCAGAGAAATGGATTGAGATCGAGATTCGGCGGCTGGCGCTGGAAGAGAAAACGGTGGATGACCGGGTGGCGGAGGAATTGGAGAAACGGCGGCCACTAACGGATGAGGAACGAAGGGAGAGAATCAAACAGATCTTTGGGTTAACGAGTTGAACCACGTATGCACACGAATAAACACGAAATTCTTTAACCGCGGATTACGCGGAAGACACGGATGAGGATCACAGTTTTAACTCGCTTCGCTCGCACGGGCTGTGCCCGTAGTTGGGGAGGCGGGTGGAACGCGTTCCTACCGGCGTCCGGATCGCGACGTTATGATCGGGCATTTGGAGTCATTTGGGATCGTTTGGGACAATTTGGGATCATTTGGGATATTCCCGGGAAAAAAAGACCGGGGGGGAGGGGGATTGCGGATTGCCGATTGTCGATCGTGGATTGAAAACGGAAGCCGCGCGCAAGATCCAAGATCCAAATATGAAACGCGAAGAGATGCGGAGCAGAGGGGTTGGCATTGAAGGGCGGTCTGAAAAGCGGCGCTCCACGCCGCACTCCACGACGCTTCGCGAGGTCGGGTGCCAAATGGCAGGAGGACGCAAGGGATATGCCGGAAAGTTTGGTAGTTTTCGGCGGCGGGCACGGAGTGACCCGCCCCACCATAAAAGAGGACGGCTGGTTGCGAGGCTATGTGGCTTTGACTTCCTGCGGGCCCTTGCCGCCGGCGACGAGGAAGAGCACGGCCATGCGCACGGCCAAGCCGTTGGTGACCTGCTCCAGAATGACGGAACGGCGGCAGTCGGCGATGTCGCTGTCGATTTCCACGCCGCGGTTGATGGGGCCGGGATGCATGATGAGGGCGTCGGGCTTGGTGAGGGCGAGGCGCTTGCGATTGAGGCCGAAGAGGCTGGTGTATTCGTTGAGGCTCGGGAACATGCTCTTACGCTGGCGTTCGTGCTGGATGCGCAGAAGGTTGATGATGTCGGCGCCGGCAATCGCCTCCTCCACGTTGTGCGTGACGCGGCAGCCCATTTGTTCGAAAACGGTTGGGACGAGCGTGGACGGGCCGCAGAGCGTGACGTGCGCGCCGAGCTTGAGCAGCGCCCAGATGTTCGAGCGCGCGACGCGGCTGTAAAGGATGTCGCCGAGGATGGTGACGTTGAGCCCGGCCACCCTCCCTTTCTTCTCGAGGATGGTGAAGGTGTCGAGCAGCGCCTGGGTGGGGTGCTCGTGCGCGCCGTCGCCGGCGTTGACCACGGAGGCGTTGAGAAAACGGGAGAGAAAATGCGGCGCGCCGGTGGCGCTGTGGCGGATGATGATGATGTCCGCGTTGAGGGCCTCGAGATTGCGCGCGGTGTCCTTGAGCGTCTCGCCCTTCTTGAGCGAGGAGGCCTCGGCGGTGAAATTGATGATGTCCGCCGTCAGCCGCTGGGCCGCGAGCTCAAAGCTGATGCGCGTGCGGGTGGACGGTTCAATGAAGAGATTGACCACCGTCTTGCCGCGGAGGGCGGGGACCTTCTTGATGGCGCGTTCGCCGACGGCCTTGAAGGCGCGCGCGGTCTCGAGCACCGTGTTGATCTCGTCCACCGAGAGCGACTCGATATCCAGCAGATGCCGGCGCTGCCAGCTCATGACGCCCGCCCCCTTTCCAGCCGGACGGATTCCTCGCCCCCGCCGGCCTCGGTGAGTTGCACGTTGATATTTTCGTTCAGCGCGGTGGGAACGTTCTTGCCGACGAAATCCGCCTTGATCGGCAGCTCGCGATGGCCGCGGTCGATCAGCACGGCGAGCTGGATCCTTTGGGGCCGGCCGAAATCGTTCAGCGCATCCATCGCCGCGCGCACGGTGCGGCCGCTGAAGAGGACGTCATCCACAAGCACCACCGTCTTGCCGGTGACGTCGAAGGGAATTTTGGTCGGATACACGTTGGGGGCGATCCGCTGGTCGAGGTCGTCGCGATGCATGCTGACATCGAGAGTGCCGACCGGGACCGGATGGTTCCAGATGTTGGTGAGAATCGTTCCCAGACGCCCGGCGAGGATGATGCCGCCGGTCTGTATACCGACCAGGACCGCTTGCGCGCTGCTTTCGTTGCGTTCGGCGATTTCGTGGCCGATGCGCACCAGGGCGCGTTGGATCGCCGGGGCATTGAGGATGAGGGTGGATTCGGCCATGGCGGTCAGGGGGGAAGGGGCCGGCTTCGACCGGCACTCCGCCGGTTCCGGGCAAGACAAAAGCGACCCGGGTTCAGCCGGATCGCTGCATAAAAAATTCGTTCGCTCATGGCTTCCTTGGCAACCTCGCAGGATTGCGTTAAAGGAGGCTGGCTTTAAATTATTCGGCCCTGACGGAGGCTTGCCGGTGTTTCCGCCATTTGGAACGGTGCTTCACAATCCAATCGGTCAGCGCCCTCTCAAACCCGATATCCTTACCCGCCTTCTCCGACTCGATCCACTTGTGTTTCAGAATCTCCTCGCGTTCGGCCTGGAATTCGCGATACAGCGAGGAATTCTTCAGCAACTCATTCCCGGTGGGGGATTCTTTCGTGTCGTTAGACATAGTGCCAAAGTCGATTGTGATAAGTATGAATCATTCCCCGTGCCAATACAATGCTTATTTGGCCGGCAAACCATGCGAAAAACCCCGACAGCACTTGTAGGCCGCACTAATATAGCAGCAGTGCTGCAAAATGTCCCCTTATTCAACACGGGAGGGGCTCGATGCAACCTCGCGTGAAGAAAACCGGCGTTTCAGGCAGGCTTTTCGAGCTTCGCCCGCAGAGCTTCGGCAATCCTGATAAACGCCTGAGCCGGAGGTGCTTCGGGAGCGCCAACGACGACAGGAATGCCCTGGTCCCCGGCAATCCGGATTTCGGTATAGATCGGAATCTCACCCAGAAATGTCGTGTTTCTCCGCTCCGCTTCGTTGCGTCCGCCGCCGTGGCCGAAGATTTCAATCCGGTCGCCGTTGGGCGCGGTGAAATAGCTCATGTTTTCGATGATGCCCAGTATCGGAACATTGACCTTTTCAAACATGGCAATCCCCTTGCGCACGACCCCGAGAGAGGCCTCCTGGGGGGTGGTGACGATCACCCCGCCGTCCAGCGGGACGGTTTGGCAGAGGGAAAGTTGGGCGTCGCCGGTTCCCGGCGGCAGGTCCACGAGCAGGTAATCCAGTTCTCCCCAAGCAACCGAGGTCACGAACTGCTGGATGGTTTTCATGATCATCGGTCCGCGCCAGATGACGGGGTTATCGCCGTCGATCAGGAATCCCATGCTCATCAGTTTCACGCCATGGCTGACGGGTGGCACCATCATGGTCTGGTCTTCGTTGACCATCGGCTTCTCGTGCGTGCCCATCATCAGGGGAATGCTGGGCCCGTAAATATCGCAATCGAGCAGTCCGACTCGCGCGCCGAGATGCCGCAACGCGCACGCCAGGTTGACGGAGGTTGTCGACTTGCCCACGCCGCCCTTTCCGCTGGCCACGGCGACCACCCGGTTGATGCCGGGGACTTTGTTCTGGTGTTGCCATGGGTTTTGTCCGGCCGGCGCCGGTTGCGCGGATACCCGGACCTCCACATGCGCTTCCTTGACGCCAGGCAAACCTTTGAGCGCCTGTTCGCCAGCGGTCTTGATCTGCTGGGCAATTTCGGGAGAACCCGAAGTGAGCTGCAACACCACATTGACGCGGTCGCCCGACGCGGTGGCTTCCTTGACCAGCCCGAAAGAGACGACGTCCCGGCTGTAGCCGGGGTATTTGACGGTGCGCAGGGCGTTTTTGATTTGTTCTTCGGTGATCATCGTGTGCACGGACTGAATAGCGAAGCCCGCAGGTCCGTTTCAACCAATGTAAAAGCGATGCCGGGCAAGTCAAAGGATTTCCGGGCCGTCCGATCCGCTTTGACCGCAGCCATTCTGCGCGCTAATTTTTCCCAGACGCCATGAAAAAGACCTCCACCATCGGCGACTACCTGATCCAGCAACTTCATGCGCACGGCGTGCGCCATGTGTTCGGCATTCCGGGCGATTACGTCCTCGGATTTTACGATCAACTTTCCCGGAGCAAATTGCTGCGTGTAATCAACACCTGCGACGAGCAGGGCGCGGGCTTCGCGGCGGATGCGTATGCGCGCGTGAACGGGCTGGGCGCGGTGTGCGTCACGTATTGTGTCGGCGGGCTCAAGGTGGCCAATCCCACGGCGGGCGCGTTCGCCGAGAAATCGCCGGTGGTCATCATCAGCGGCGCGCCCGGGATCAAGGAGCGGGAGAAAAATCCACTGCTTCATCACAAGGTGCGCGATTTCGACACGCAAAAGAAAGTGTTCGAGCAGCTTACCGCCGCCTCCACTATCCTTGACGACCCGCAGACCGCATTTCAGGAAATCGATCGCGTGCTGCACGCGGCGCTGCGTTACAAGCGTCCCGTCTATATCGAATTGCCGCGCGACCTGGTTTTCTCTCCCGGCATCGCCTATCACCGGCCCAGGCAAATCCACGAGCAAAGCGATCCGGAGACGTTGCGCGCGGCACTGGCCGAAGCGGAAGCGATGATCAATGGCGCGCGCCGCCCGGTGGTGCTGGCGGATGTCGAAGTCCACCGCTTCGGCCTGCAGGACACGCTGCTGCGCCTGGTGCGGAAGACCAACCTGCCGGTCGCCACCACGGTGCTGGGGAAGTCCGTGGTCGGCGAGCAGCACCCGTTCTACCTCGGCGTTTACGAGGGCGCGCTGGGCCGCGACGATGTCCGCCGCTACGTCGAGGGGAGCGATTGCGTCATCATGCTGGGCGCATTTCTCACGGACATCAACCTCGGCATCTACACCGCGCAACTCGACCCGCTCAGGACCATCTACGCGAACAGCGAGAAGCTTTCCATCCGCTATCACACGTACGAGAACGTGCGCTTCAAGGATTTCATGCGCGGGCTGCTCAAGCTGCGCCTGCGCCGGCGGCGGCTGGGCAACATCCCCAAACCGCCGCCCACCGGGGAATTCCGCGCCGCCCGCGGTCCCGCGCGCATCACCATCCGGCGGTTGTTCGAACGGTTGAACGATTTTCTCACTGACAGGACGATGATGGTGGCCGATGTCGGGGACGCGCTGTTCGCGGCGACCGATCTTTTCATCCGGCATCGCACTGAGTTCCTCGGGCCGGCGTATTATGCGTCCATGGGGTTCGCCGTGCCGGCGGCGCTCGGCGCGCAATTGGCCAATCCGCGGCTCCGGCCGATTGTGTTGGTGGGCGACGGCGCGTTTCAGATGACCGGCATGGAACTGTCCACGGCCGTGCGCTACGGATTGAATCCAATTGTCATTGTGCTGAACAATTTTGGCTACGGCACGGAACGCCAGATGCAGGACGGTCCCTACAATGACGTTGTCCTGTGGCAGTACAGCAGGCTGCCGGAGATTCTCGGGGCGGGCAGGGGATTTGTGGTGCGGACGGAGGCGGAGTTGGAGCATGCGCTGGAGGAGGCGCGCGGCTGGACGCGAAGTTTCTGTCTGCTGGAGGTTCAACTGGATCCCGGCGACCGTTCGCCAGCGCTGCAGCGGCTGGCGGATCGGCTGGCGTTGAGACTTTCGGCGTGAAGATTTTTCCGGGTGAGCCGCGCAACTTATGTCCTTTCGGAAGGCAGCCGGGCCATGCTTTTGGACGGGAACGCGGCTTTTGCGGCGCTGAAGAACAAAGACTTTGGCAAGCTTGAATTGGCACCAAGACTGCTGCGCAAAGAGGCATGATAGGAACAGCAGTTGTGATCCTGGCCATCGCGGCTATCGGAATCACCCTCAAGTTGCGCGCCATCCGGCACGCACCCCTCGGACCTTCCCACGAACACGGATTCCACCACACTGCGGATGGAACCGACGAAGAGGGCGATTGGGTGAATCCAAGCTGATGAGCCGTCCCACTCCAGATTTCCAATCTTCAAACGGATGTTGGTCCTGACCGGACGAACAGGCAGGGTCCGTCTCCGTTCCGCGGAGCCGGGAAACCACGCCCAATGATGAGTCCCCCATCCTCGGCCGCTTGCGCGCAGTGACGCCAGGCCCCGGGTGGGGGACTTGCATTTTCACACTTGCGCTTGTAAACAATCCATCTTAAGGCAACACTTTAACCATGGAACATCCGAGCCCCACGTACCTGAACACGGGAATCTATTCCGTTGCAGAGGCGTCCAGGCTGACAGGTGTTTCGCCGGGCCGCATACGCCGGTGGCTGCGCGGTTACCGCTATCGTTCGCGAAGGAAACATTACGCGACACCCCCACTCTGGCCCGGGCAGATCCAACCGATCGACGGGACTTTGGCTCTCGGTTTTTTAGACCTGATCGAAGTTCGATTTGTGGACGCATTCCTCAAATTGGGAGTGACCTGGACCATCATCCACAAGGTCCGGGAGAGAGCTGCGGAGCGTTTTCCCGGCGAGTCGCACCCGTTCTGCACCCGCGGATTTGTCACGGACGGACACGATATTTTTGTGCGACTCCATGGTGAAACCGCCGAGCCGTGCCTCCTGGAACTGGTCAATAGCCAGCAGGTGTTTGATCGGATAATGAGGCCTTTCATAAAAGAATTGGAGTTCGGCGAGGGGAACTTGCTGGAACGTTGGTGGCCGCTCGGGAGGGATCGCAAGGTTGCAATAGACCCCCGAAGAAACTTTGGCCAGCCCTCGGTTTTTCAGGAAGGCATTCCAACCACGGTGCTCGCGAGGAGCGTTCGGGCCAATGGATCGGTGGAGGAAGTAGCCCGCTGGTACGAGACTTCCCTGGAGTCGGTCAGAGCTGCTGTCGAATATGAGAAGAGCCTCGCCGAGTGAAGTTCTTCTTCGACAATAATCTCGCCCCAAAGCTCGCGAGGGGCCTGAACGCGTTCGTCCAACCGGAGCACCAGGTCCTCCATCTCAAGGAACGCTTCCCAGGCAATACCGAGGACAGCGCCTGGATGAAAGCTCTCGCCCAGGAACAGGAACTGGTAATTGTCACGGCAGACGTTCGCATCGGACGGAACCCCCATGAAATTCGGGCCTGGCAGGAAGCGGGCCACACCCTCTTCTTTTTGAAGCCCGGCTGGACCGACATGACCTTCTGGGAGCAGGCCCAGAAGTTCACAAAATGCTTTCCTCAATTGATTGAAGCCGCATTGAGCGCGAAAAAGGGTTCGTCCTTCATCGTGAGCGCCAACGGAAAAATCAATCAATAAGGATACGCAGGATGGTGGCCGCTCTCACGCGCGCGGATGAAATTTCCGGTGCACGTCCCGCAGCCGGTTGCCGGCGACGTGCGTGTAGATTTCCGTGGTGCTGATGCTCGCGTGCCCGAGTAATTCCTGGATCACCCGCAGATCGGCGCCGTGCTCGAGGAGATGCGTGGCAAAACTGTGCCGCAACATGTGCGGAGTGATGTTGCGCCCAATCCCGGCGCGCCGCACACGACGTTTGATCCGCGACCACATCGTGACGGGCGCAAACGCGGTCCCGCGACGCGTCAGAAATACCGCCGCCGTCGAACGCGGCGTCACCAGCTTCGGCCGGCCCGCCTCCAGGTAACGCGATATTGCGGTCACCGCCTTGCGTCCCACCGGCACCACCCGCTCCTTGTTGCCCTTGCCGATCACGTTCACGAATCCGCCTTCGAGGTGCAATTGTTCGAGCCGCAGGCCGCGAAGCTCCGCCAGCCGCAGGCCCGAGGCATAGGCGAGTTCCAGCACAGCCTGGTCGCAGAGGGTTTGTGGCGTCTCCGGCGCCTCCGCTTCCAGCAGCTTCCCGATTTCGGCGTCGCTCAGGGCCTTCGGCAGCCGTTTCCAGCGGCGCGGGAAGGAAAGATTTTCGGCCACGTTGGCGGGCAGCAGCTTCTCGTTTTCGGCGAAACGATAAAACGCGCGCAACGCCGCGATCTCCAGGTAAACGCTCTCGGAACTCAGCCTGCGCGGACTTTCCTTCGATTCCCCGATCACCGGGCGTTCGCGCTCGTGCAAGAGAAAGGACTGCAGATGGGAAAGTTTAATCTCCTTCCAGTCACTGAGCTTCTGCCGCCTGGCCCACGCCACGAACTTGCCCAGCAGCGCGGCATAGGTCTTTTGTGTGTGCTCCGACTGCCCCCGTTCGTGCCTCAGATACTGCAGGAAGTCTTCAACGAGGGTCTGCACCTTGATTCGGTCAAAGTTCCTTGCCCGTCAACCGCCGGTAGGCGTCAAGATACTTGGCCTGCGACTTTGCGATGACATCCGCCGGCAACGGCGGGCCGGGCGGCTGCTTGTCCCAATCCAGCGTCTCCAGGTAATCGCGCACGAACTGCTTGTCGAAGCTCGGCTGGCCCCGGCCCGGCTGATATTCGTCCGCCGGCCAGAAGCGCGAGGAATCCGGCGTCAGGACCTCGTCAATCAACACCAGCTTGCCCTCGAAATGCCCGAACTCGAACTTCGTGTCCGCGATGATGATTCCCTTCTGCCGCGCATACTCGCGCGCCGTCTGATAAATCTTCAGGCTCGCCGAACGCACCTGCTCCGCGACGTCCGAGCCGACAATTTTGGCCGCCTGTTCAAACGAGATGTTTTCATCGTGCCCGGTCTCCGCCTTGGTCGCGGGTGTGAAGATCGGCTCCGGCAATTCCGACGATTCCTTGAGGCCCGGCGGCAGCTTGATGCCGCAGACGGTCTGCTGCTGTTTGTATTCCTTCCAGCCAGAGCCCGCCAGGTAACCACGCACGACGCATTCGATCGCCAGCGGTTTGGCCTTCTTCACGATCATGCTGCGGCCCTTGAGCTGCGCTGCGTACGGTTGCAGGACCGCCGGCAGTGGATCGCCGGGCTGGGACAACAGATGATTCGGCTGGAAGGCGGCCGTGCGAGCGAACCAAAAATAGGATATCTGCGTCAGCACCTCGCCCTTGCGCGGTATGCCGTTCGGCATGATGACATCGAACGCTGAAATCCGGTCGGTCGCCACGAACAGCAGCCGATCGTCCAGGTCGAAAATCTCCCGGACTTTTCCGCTCTTGACCTTTTTGACGCCGGGCAAATCGAGTTGCAGAATTGGTTCGTTCATAGCAGCGCTGCAATATGCTGCTACTAATTCAAAGTTCAATCCAAAAACGAGGAACCTCAAAAGTTCACCTTGAACTTTATGCCTCGCGCTTCAACATTGTCCGATGAATTTCCTGGTCACAGGCGGCGCGGGATTTATCGGGTCGCATGTCTGCGAGCGCCTCCTTCGTTCCGGGCACGCAGTCTGGACGCTCGACGACCTGAACCCGTTCTACAGTCCCGCCATCAAACGCCGCAATCTCGACGAAATCGCCTCTCTCGGCAGGCAGTTCACGTTTGTCGAGGGAGACCTCGGGAACACGCAGTTGCTCGAGGATTTGTTCGCCAAAGCGCGGTTCGATCAGGTCATCCACCTCGCCGCTCGCGCCGGAGTGCGGCCCAGCCTGGATCAGCCCGCGCTCTTTCAGCGCGTCAATGTGGAGGGCACGGTGAATGTCCTCGAGGCCGCCCGCCGTTTCGGCGTCAAGAAGGTGCTCCTTGCCTCTTCCTCCTCGGTCTATGGCGTGAACAAAAAGGTTCCGTTTGCCGAGGATGACACGCTCTTCTCCGTCATTTCGCCCTATGCCGCCAGCAAGGTCGCCTGCGAGGCGCTCGGTCACACGTATCATCATGTGCATGGAATGGATGTGGCCATGCTCCGCTTCTTCACCGTGTACGGCCCGCGGCAACGACCCGATCTCGCTATCCACCGTTTCGCCCGGCTGATCGCAGCCGGAAAGCCGATCCCGGTTTTCGGCGACGGCACCACCGCCCGGGATTACACGTTCATCAGTGACATCGTGGACGGAATAATGGCCTGCACGCAGCGAACCGTCGGCTGCAGCATTTTCAACCTGGGCAATTCCCATGCGATCACGCTCTCGCAATTGATCGAGCTCCTGGAAAAAGCGCTGGGGCGCGAAGCAATTATCGACCGCCTTCCCGAACAACCGGGAGATGTCCCGCTCACCTATGCCGATCTCACCAAATCCGGGCGTGAACTGGGCTATTCGCCGAAAGTGCGAATCGATCACGGAATACCCATTTTCGTGGAGTGGTTGATGAAACAGCCGAAGGAGTAGATGTCCCCCGAAATGGATGGGTTTTGCGGTCTTTGGCGGCTCTGTATCCAATTCCCATTCAGCCGCTTGGAATAAATCGCCCCTGCATGGTTGTGCTCTCGCGGCTTGCGGCTAGACTTGCTGTGCCGATGCTTCCGCAACGCCTGGATTTGTTCCGCCGGGGGCTCATGGCAAGCCGTGACACATACCGTCAAATTGCTGCGCGATCTGGTCGCTCTCCCGAGCGTCAACAGCTCCTTCCTGCCCCTGAACCATCCCCGGGCGGGCGAGCAGCGCGCCATTGATTTCCTGGCTTCCACCGCGGCGCTCGCGGGTCTGGAAGTGGATTTCCAGAATGTTTTTCCCGGCCGGCGCAATCTGCTCGCCCGGCTTTCACCTCGCGGAAAAACCAGACGCCGCGTCGTGCTCGCGCCGCATCTCGATACCGTGGATGTGGCCGATGCCTCGCAACTCGTGCCGCGCATCAAACACGGACGACTTTATGGCCGCGGCGCGTGCGACACCAAGGGCTCGGCCGCCGCCATGATGCGGGCCGTCCTGGATGTCGCCCAATCTTCCGCGCGCCCCGCCGAAACGGAAATCGTCTTTGCCGGTCTGGTGGATGAGGAGGACGGGCAGGCCGGGTCCCGCGCCTTGTCGGCCAGCGGATTCAAAGCCGATCTGGCAATCGTCGGTGAACCCACCGAACTGCGCGTCATCACCGCCCATAAAGGGGACGTCTGGCTCAAGCTCGAAACCCACGGGCAGGCGGCCCATGGCTCCCGGCCGGAACTTGGCCGCAATGCCGTCCACGAAATGGCGCGCGTGGTGGACCTGTTGGAAACGCGTTACGCGGCGAGTTTGCGCCGTCGCCGTCATCCGCTGCTTGGCCATCCCACGGTGAACGTCGGGACGATTCAGGGCGGTGTCCAGCCAAACATCGTTCCGGCGCATTGCTCGATCTCCATCGACCGGCGGCTGCTTCCGGGCGAAACCGATGCCGGCGCCCGCCGCGAAATCGAATCGTTGCTGCGCCGCCATCGCCTGCGCGCCACGCTGACGAGCACCAAGGCCGCTTGCTGTCTCCCTCTCGAAACCGACCCCCGCCTACCGCTGGTCCGTCAGTTGATGCGGACCGTTGGCCAAACCCGCCCCATGGGAGTGAATTATTTTTGCGACGCTTCGGTGCTGGCGCATGGGGGCATTCCCAGCGTGGTGTTTGGCCCTGGCGACATTGCGCAGGGGCACACGGATGATGAGTGGATTTCCCTGGTCTCCCTTGAACGATCCCGCGAATTGCTGGTCAATTTCCTGAAATCGCTGCCTTGAAACCCGGCAGCCCTCACTTAAACTCCTGACTTCATGTCTGAAGCCATTACCGAGCGCCCGGCAATGACCGACGCCGACCATAAACTGCACTTTTTCCGCCAAAGCGGCTGGATGATGATTTCGGCAGTGGGCGGCGGCGTGCTGATGTCCCTGGTCCACGTCTATTCCAAGTTCATCCCCGCGGCGGAATATGAAGGGATGGCCGCCATGATCCAGCTCCTGAACTGGATCACCATACCGGCCATCGGCCTGCAATCCACCTTCGCCCAGCAGACCTCCGCCGCAGTCACGGATGAGCAACGCCGGCAGCTCTACGGAACAGTCTGGGCGGTGACGCGGGCCGTCTTTTTCATCTGGCTGGCGATGGCTGTGGCTACCTGGCTGTTTCAGGGCCGGTTTACGGAAGCTCTCCATCTGTCCAACCCTGCGCTGCTCTGGGTGACGCTGCTTACGGGATTGATCATGCTCAGCCTGCCGGTCTGGCAGGGGTTGTTGCAGGGCCGCCACAATTTCCTGTGGCTGGGCTGGGCGCAGGTTTTCAATGCTGTCGGGCGCCTGTCCATCGCCGGAGTGATTGTTTACCTGGTTTCCCCCACGGCCACGAGCGTCATGGTGGGCGCCTTTGCCGGCATGGCGGTCGCCCTGGGAATTGCCTTGTGGCAGAATCTCGATATTTGGAAGGAGCCGGCGGACCGATTCCGCTCCGGTGAATGGCTGGCGCGCGTGGTGCCGTTGTCGCTGGGATTGGGCATCAGCCAGTTCCTGTTCAGCGCCGATGCCCTCGTGGTGCAACATTTTTTCCCGGGAGATTCAGCACCCTACATGTTCGGCGGGACGCTGGCCCGGGCGATTGTGCTTTTCACCGCCCCGCTGGTGGCGGTGATGTTCCCGAAAATTGTCCACAGCGCCGCCCGGCAGAAGAAAAGCAATCTCATGGGCCTGACGCTGCTGGTCACCGTCGTCCTGGCCAGCATGGCGGCAATCGGGGTGCCCATCATCTCTCCTTACCTCATCAAATACGGTTCCAAACCGGAATACGTCAGCATCGTGCATCTGATGCCGCTTTTCTGCTGGAGCATGGTGCCGCTTGCGGTGGGAAATGTGCTGCTTAACAATTTAATGGCCCATTCCCGGTTTAAATGCGTCCCGTTCCTGCTCCTGGTAGGCGCGGGTTATGTTTGCGCGCTGTGGAAGTTCCATTCCTCCTTCGCGGTCATTCTCCAGGTTCTCGGCGTATTCAATCTGCTCTTCCTCCTGGTCTGCATCTTCTTCACCTGGGGAGTGCGTGACCGGAAGGCAATCGCCACGCCGAGTCTGGAGCCGTAGGCGTTACGGGATATCAGGCAGTCAAAATTTCCCTTTTAAGAGAAGTCCTCTGAGCAGCTTGTTGGCGGAAGCCATCTCGTCGAGTCCTCCTTGGCTTTGACTCGCGTCGTCTCCTGACGCACGCGAGGGTTCGCGGCCTCACATTTTCCGTATGGGCGCGAATCCGTGGCGGCCGTCAGACGACCTGCGCCTTCGCCGGGATGCCTCGCGTGCTGCCCGCCATCAAATTCAGCCGGATGTCGTAACGCTCGTCCTCGAATTTCAAGACGATCTGGGCGTCGCCGATCCTGGAGGTTTCCAGGAAATCCAGCGCGCGGAGCGTGTTCTGAAAATCCAGTGCGTCAGCGGCATTGGATGTCCACGACTCGGCGGTGCCGAAATAGAGGGTTGCTTCTCGTTTCTGAACCAGGACTTTCATAGTTGTTCGTTTCCCATCCGCGTGCGGCCCACCGGGGTTGACGCTATCGAATTCTAAGGGTCTTTCGCGCCATGTTCACTTGGGTCTTCACCCCAACCTCGCGCCGGGAAACGGCCATGCCGGGATAGGCGTTTCCCTCAATTTTTCCGGCCAAACCCCCTCGACTTCGCCATTTTTCCACCTTATCCTGCCATCCTCCCTCCTGGGAGAATGGGGTGCGACCAACCAGCCGCCTCATGCCAGTCGCAAACGACCATAAGTTAATGTGATGCAACCGAACTTGAACCATCAGACAGCGGCGATTCGCGTATCCCGGGCGCGGCAGTTGATTCTCCGCCTCTTGCTCGCGCTGCTGGCCGGCTGCCTGCCCGCCATTTCAGCCCGGGCGGCGTCCGATTCCACGCTTTCCTCGAATCGGTTTCTCTGCGTGTTCGACATCTCCGCGCCCATGCACAAGCAGGCCGCCGCGGTGCGCAAGGCCTTCCAGGATTTCATCGATTCGCGCGCCAGCGGCCAGTTGCATTACGGCGACACCATCGGCATCTGGAGTTTTGACTCGGAATTGCACACCGGCTACCTGCCCCTGCAGGTCTGGGCGTCCGGCGAAGAGGATGAAATCACGTTGCGCATCCAGGAGTTCATCAAACAACAGCCGGTCGGTTCCGCAAGTCATCTCGGCGCCGCAATGGACGGGATCAAGGAAATCGCCGCCAGTCCGGACATGCTGACGGTGCTGATCTTCTCCACCGGTGAAAGCCCGATCAGCGGCACGCCCTTCGACGACGCCATCAATGCCGAATACCAGCGCGATTTGAAGGACATGGGCCGCGCCCGCATGCCAATTGTCACGGTGCTCCAGGCTCGGCACGGAAAGTTCCTCAAATACACAGTCAACGCCCTGCCGTGGCCGATTGTCATTCCGGAGCTTCCAATCGCGATCAAGATGGCCACAGCCAAGCCCGCGGTCGCCGTGCCCGCCGCACAAGTTGCCCCGGTGCCAGTGATGCCCGCGCCAAAACCAGCCCAAACTTCCGCTGCTGAACCGCCGCCGCCAACTCCCGCCCCCGCGCCGATGCCGTTGCCAGCGCCAGCGTCCAGTCCCAACACCGCTGCCGTCTCGCCAGATCTTGCGCCCGCTCCGCCGCCTAGCATGGCAATGCCCTCGCCTGCGGCACCGGTGACTGCTCCCCTACGCACGCAACCGAAGCCTGCGCCGTCGGTCGCTCCCATGGCCGCGGTCTCTTCACCGCCGCTGCCGCCTCCGCCCAGTCCCGCGCCGGTTGCGGTGCTGCCCCCGCCCACGACCATTCCGATACCTCCGCCGCGGCCTGTTCCCACGCCGGTAAATCCGCCAACGCCTGCACCGCAGGCGATCGCTCCGAAACTCGCGGTCGCGCCGACCACCGGCATCAAGCCCGCCCCGGTTCCTGCTCCAGTCAAACCGCCCATCCCGGTGCCGACGGTCGCGCAAGTCCCTGCCGGTCCCAAGGCGCCCGATGTGTCGGCGGCAAATTCCCCGGCTCCCAAGCCCGTCACACCGCCTGCCGCCGTTGCGCAGGCCGCCGCGGTTCCGCCCAATTCCATTCTCCACCCCAATTCCCTGCTTATTGCGGGGGGCTCGCTGTTTGTAATAGCGGGACTGCTGATCGTGATCATAGTGCGCCGGAACCGGGTGGCTCCCGGCCCCAGCCTCATCACGCGTTCGCTGAATTCGACCCGGAAATAGCCGGATTGCGGGCGGCGAGGGCCGCGGCGTGTCGGCCTCATCGCCATGGAAACCGGGGTGGGAATGGCGTATGATTTGATTCGACAAGCGCCTGAAGTCATCTCAAATTCCCTGTTTGTTAAATGTCCAAGCTGCTGCTGATTGACGACGAAGCGGACGTGCAATATTCGTTCCGACGAATCTTCGACTCTCCCGAGATCGAACTCACCACCGCCGCCAGCGGCGAGGAAGGGTTGAAGATCATTCCCAAGCTCAAGCCGGACCTTGTGATCATGGACGTGCGCATGGGCGGCATCACCGGCCTGGAAACGCTCCGCCGCATCCGCCAGATGGATTCCAAGCTGCTGGTCATCCTGATGACGGCCTATGGAACGACGCAGACCGCCATCGAGGCGATGAAGCTTGGCGCGTACGATTATCTCCTCAAACCGTTCGACGTCCCCAAACTCAAGGAAATCATCGCCGGCGCGCTGAAGACCGCCCGCGACATGAAAGCGGTCGTCTCCTATCAGCCGCTGCTCGAAACTGAGGACTACGAGCTGGGCATCGTTGGCCGCAGCGAGAGCATGCAGCGGGTCTTCAAATTGATCGGCCAGCTTGCCGGTTCGGACGCCACGGCGCTCATCACCGGCGAAAGCGGCACCGGCAAGGAACTGGTCGCCCGGGCGATCTATCATCACAGCGAGCGCAACGGGAAACCGTTCCTCGCCATCAATTGCGCCGCGATTCCCGAGCAACTCCTCGAAAGCGAACTGTTCGGCCACGAAAAAGGAGCGTTCACCGGCGCGACCACCCAGCGCGTGGGCCGATTCGAGCAATGCCACCAGGGCACGATCTTTCTCGATGAAATCGGCGACATGACGCCCGCGACACAGACCAAGATTCTGCGCGTGCTGCAATCCGGCACCTTCGAGCGCGTGGGCGGCAACGAGCCGATCCAGGTGGACGTACGCGTCATCGCCGCGACGAACAAACCGCTTGAGCAGGCGGTGGCCGCGCGCCAGTTCCGGGAGGACCTGTTCTATCGGCTGAACGTGGTCCGCATCCAGATTCCGCCCCTTCGCGAGCGACCCGAGGACGTCCGGCTGCTCGTGAATTATTTCCTCAAGAAATTTGCGCGCGATCAGCAGGGGGCGCCCAAGTCGATTTCCTCCTCCGTCATTAAGATTCTCGAGAAATATCATTGGCCCGGAAATGTCCGCGAACTCGAAAACGTGATCCAGCGCGCCATGGTGGTGGCCAAGGGCGATGTCATTTTGCCGGTGGACCTGCCGCCGGAAATTGCCGATCCTGGCTCCGCGCCCAGCGCCACTGTCCAGCTCGCCTCGGCGGCGACTGGCGAAAACGGCATCACCGAACTCGCGTCGCTCGCCAAGATGCTCTTCCGTTGGGCCCGGCAGGATCCCAAGCTCAAAGTGCTGCCCGCCATCGAGCGCGAACTCATCATCCAGGCGCTCCAGGAAACCAGCGGAAACCAGGTGCACGCCGCCAAACTGCTCGGCATCACGCGCGCGACCCTGCGGAAGCGGGTCGAGAAATTCGGCATCAAACGCGAGTTGAACATCACGTGAAGAGGGTGGGTGTGAATGGTCCGTTTCGGACGGCCGGCGTGGGGCTGGCGTCTCTTCTTTCCAGTTAAAATCCGGTGACCCAGCCGCTCCAGCCATCGCACAGCCTGCTCCTGCTCATCCCGGCGTACAATGAGGAGGACCGCATCGAGCCTGTGCTGATTGAATACGCCCAGTACGCCCAAAAACATTACGCGGGCAAGTTCCAGCTCGTGGTGGTGCTCAATGGCTGCCGCGACAACACCATCGGCGTGGTCCGCCGCGTGGCGGAGAAATATCCCGCGATCAGCGCTCTCGAATATTCCGAGCCGATCGGCAAGGGCGGCGCGCTGATCGAAGGTCTGCGCCTGGCGCCGATGGCCGATTTGATCGGTTACGTGGACGCCGACGGCGCCACGGGTCCCGAGGCGTTCTTCAAACTCGCGCAGTTGTGCGACGAGGCGGACTGCGTGATCGGTTCGCGCTGGCTTCCCGGCTCGGTTTTGCACCAGAGCCAGACGCGCCTGCGCCGCTTCACCAGCCGCTGCTTTCACGCCATAGTCCAGGGACTGCTCTGGCTCAACGTCAAGGACACGCAATGCCCGGCCAAGGTGATGCGCCGCGCCGCCGTCGAAAAGATCCACGACACACTCCTTACCGCCGACCTCGCGTTCGACGTAAACCTGCTCTACTCGCTGAAGCGCGGCGGGTTCAAAGTGCTGGAAGTCCCGACGGAATGGACGGACAAGATGGGCTCGAAGGTCACGCAGACCCTGATGCGCTCGTCGCTCGTGATGTTTCTCTCCGTCGTTCGATTGCGATTGATCTATTCGCCGTTTTATCCGCTTTTGCGACGTCCGCTGGGGCCGATCGCCGGCTGGCTTTATCTGAAACTGCGCGCGCCCAAGCCGCGTCCGGGTCCCGCAATCAAGGGGGAGGAGGGCGCAGGCGAGGCTTCGGACAAAACCTGACGCAACTCCGAGCGCGCAATATCCCGGCGCAACAAAATGGCAGCAGCGTTTTTCTTCAAAGGCCTCGCCATCGGGTTCCTCATCGCCGCTCCCGTCGGACCGATTGGCGTCCTCTGCATTCGCCGTTCGCTGGTGGATGGTTTTCGGACCGGTCTCGCGACCGGGCTGGGCGCGGCCACTGCCGATGCCGCTTACGGCTGCGTCGCCGGTTTCGGGCTCACAGCGATTTCCAATTTTCTCGTGGGCCAGCGACCCTGGCTGGAACTGATCGGCGGCGCTTTTCTCTGTTATATCGGCATTCGGACAATGGCCAGCAAACCCGCCGAACAATCGACCGGCAGCGGCGGGAACCGCCTGCTTGCCGCCTATCTCTCCACGGTGGCGCTCACGCTCACCAATCCCGCCACCATTCTCTCGTTCGCCGCGGTATTTCTGGGATTGGGCCTCGCCGCAGCCGGTGGATACACCGCCGCAACCTCTCTTGTGTTGGGAGTCTTCACCGGCTCTGCGTTGTGGTGGCTTATCTTGAGTGGCGGCGTCGGCCTGCTCCGCTCACGTCTGAAGTCCGATTGGCTCCGCGCTGTCAACCAGCTCTCAGGTGCGCTGCTCATTGCGTTTGGCATTTACGCCCTCACGCATCGATTCTTTTCCGGGACACCCAAATGAGCGATAACCGGGCATCATGCTTACTGCATAATCTCTCGCCTGCGGCCTTTGGTTCCCTCTCCACCGCGAAGCGGGAGAGAGGGTCAGGGAGGAAAGCGCGCACAGACATGGGTGACACTTTATGAGCGCTCCCGACTGGCTCAGAAAAGCGGTGATCTATCAGATTCTGATCGATCGCTTCGCGCGCGGCGGCGGTTGGGGGCATCGAACGCAGGATGGAAGCGAGGAACGCCCCGTTTTTTGCGGAGGCAATCTGCAAGGAGTCACCGGGAAGTTGGATTACATCGCCAATCTCGGCGCAAATGCCATCTGGCTTTCGCCCTTCAACCGCACCGCGGCCTATCACGGCTATCACATCACCGACTTTTTCCGCGTCGAGCCCCGCTTTGGCGGCGAAAAAGCCTTCCGCCAACTGGTTCGCGCCTGTGAAACCCGCGGCATCCGGTTGATCATGGATTTCGTGCCCAATCACGTCCATGTGAGCCATCCGTTCTTTCAACAGGCCCGCCGCAATCGGCGCAGCCGTTATCGCGATTGGTTTTATTGGCGCAAGGACGGCTCGTATCTCTGCTACTTCGATTTCCAGGAACTCCCGAAGCTCAACCTCGATCACCCGGACGCGCGCGAGCACATCATTGCGGCCGCGCAGCATTGGCTCGACTGCGGCATCTCCGGCCTGCGCCTCGACCATGCGCTGGGGCCATCGCTCGGGTTCTGGCGCGAGTTCCGCCGCGCCGTCAAATCGCATCATCCTGACGCCGCGCTGATCGGCGAAGTGGCGTTCTGGGGCATCGAACGCCGCCACCTGCCGACCCTCCGCCTGCCCAACAAGCGCTTCTATTTCGACGCCCAGCAACTTGGTGTCGACGTCCTCGACGCCACCATGCTCGAATACGCAGAAGTCTTCGACGGCCTCCTTGATTTCCATTTCCAGAAAGTCCTCAAGCGCCTGGTCGCGAACATCTCCTCGCGTCCCTCGCCGGCAGCCGTCCAAAAACTGCTCGACCAACATTACGCTGCTTATCCGCCCGGTTGCTGCCTGCTATCGTTCCTCGACAACCACGACCTGAACCGTTTCCTGTTCGAGGCCGGCGGCAAACAATCGCGCCTGCTCGCCGCCGCGCGCCTGCAATTTGCCCAACCGCATCCGCCCATCATCTATTACGGCACTGAAACGGCCATGATCCATGACGCGCCCATCTCCGGCGATTTCGGCGATCTTCGCGCCCGCCGGCTTATGCGCGGGCCGGTTGCGCGGGGGAAGGTTTTCAAGGAGTTTCGGCGGATGATTGGGAGGTGGAGACGCTCGGGCGAACAATAATAATTCTTTGGGAGCCCGGACTTGACCGCGATGTTTCTTTTTCGGGTATTCCCGAGCCCTTGTTTTTCTTTTGCAGCCAGACTACTCTCCGGAGAATGCAAGAACCCGAGCCTGATAAGGACAGTCTTGGTCAGAGGGTTCTTGCTGCTGGTGATTCTGAGTGGTATCGCGCCGTTGCGATCCCATTTGCCGGCGAGTTTGAAGAATTGATTCCGCAATACCTCGGCGATTTCCCAGCCGCTTTGAGGCAACGGATGAATCGTGGCGCCACGAATCATCTTCTGGGCTACGCCGTAATCGGAATCACGGTCTTTGTGACCAAGAAGATAGGAGATGATTTCTACGACGCATTTATCAAGCCTCGAATTCGCAAATGCTTTGAATGGCTTGACGAAAAACTCGCTGGCGGGAATCGGAAGGCAAAAAAGATCTTTGTCTTTAACATTTGGTACAAGAGCCACGATGTTGTCATCAGCGTGGCGATTGTGGGAAAGAATTTTGCCGAGATTGTCTCGCAATTGAATTTGTTGGGCGTGGTTCACACGAGTGCCCTAAATTGGATTGCGAAGCGAGGCGTATGCGCGCCCGTCCATTACTATAGAATAGAGAACGGACAGGTGAATGCGGCACCTTTGCTTTTGGAGAGAATCGATCAGATTGAAGGACTTCAACTTTGATCGGCGCGGCAGCGATCGCCTTACCAAGGATTGGTTGACAGCGGTATAACGTCGTGCAACTATAGAACCGCGTTTGGGGTTGGCGCCCCTTTAACTACGGCGCTGATCCGCAGGAGGAAGTCAGCTTCGCTGACGTGATCCATGATCGGGGATCGCACCCGGCCAGATCGATAGCTCACCTCATTTTTCCTCCTGAATGTTCTTTGACAATTTAATCCTGTTGCGTGTTGCGTGTTCCGGACATGGCTGGCGGAAACGCTCGTGGGTGGGCCGGTCTCTTGGGACGGCGAAACCTGCGGGCGTTTCGGCGGCGCGCATCCCGATATATCGGGACGTCCTACCTTTGACGGGTTCGTGGGTTAGGACGCGGCGAAGAATATCGGCGAACCCTTCGGCAGGCTCAGGGCGGGTTAGTAGCGGAAGATTTGACGCTATTGTCCACATTTTCCGAAAAAAATCCGGATTTCAGAAGCTTCAAGGTTGTTTAAGCACCTTCAAGGTGTTTCCAGCTATTTCGAGATATCTGCCGATCGCTCGGAAGCGTTAGCGATAATTCTGGGGGAAACAAATTTTATGGGGGGGAGGGGTCGCCCCGCCGGGGCGGAAGTTCCAAGATCCAAGGTCGCAAGATCCAAAGCGGAATGTGAATCCGAGTGAATCAAAGTAAATCAAACGGTTCGTATGATTCTCAGATTTTCAGATTATCAGGTCATCAGATTGGAAACGGAAGAATGGTGGTCAAAGTGAATATCGGAAACAGGGCGTGGCGGGTTGTGGATCAAGGGGTTGGGAAAAGGATTTTACGATAATGTCCACATTTTCCGATATTTTGTGTCGATGGGGAGCGCGTATTGTGGACCAAGGGGTTGCGGGGGAGTTTGCTCTAGTTTCCACTGTTTCCAATAAGAATTGGTCCGCTATGACGGAGAGGGCACGAAAGGGCTTTCAGATATCTGCGGTATCCGCTATCAGAGGGGAAAATCTCATATGGAGCGAGCAAAGGAAATCATGGGTCGGGCCTGGTTGACGTCCGCAATTGGCTGTCTGCTGTTTTTTGCCGGCGGGATTGGCCAGGTGCATGCCGAATCTTCGGCGGTCGCCACGGTCCACGTGGATGTGACACCGGAGCATGTGTTGAATACGATTTATCCGGATACGGCGACGGGGGCGTGGATGGATGATTTGTCGAAGTCGCAGGTGGACAACCTGAGCAAGCCGGAGGTGATCCAGGGGGTCAAGAATCTGGGGTGGGGTTCGATCACGATGCGGAACAACAGCGAGCTGCGGCTGTCAGCGTGGCATTGGAATGAGAACGGCACCTGGAGCGATCCCACGAACAAAAGCGGCTATTACACCGGCAGCGCGGACCTGGGCGAGCCGATTCATTACGGGTATTCGTATTCGCTGCCGCATCGCGATTTCATGACGAGCGGTGATTCGCCGTTGGTGGCCGGCTTTCAAAGTTATTGGAAGAGCAATCCGTATCTCACGAGCCATTTCACCGGCGAGAGCGACGCGTTGCATCCGCAATGGGTGGTGGTGGACATGGGCAAGGCGCGCGCGGTCAATGCCATCCACATCCAATGGGTGAATCCCTACGCGGTCGCGTACGTGGTGGAGTATTGGGTGGGCGACAACAACGCGCTCGATTGGGACATGGGGCCGAATGGCGTGTGGAAGCCGTTTCCCTCCGGGACGGTGACGAACGGGACGGGCGGTGACGTGCATTTGAAGCTGTCTGATCAACCGGTCACGGCGCGGTTCGTGCGCGTGTTGATGTCGGAATCGTCGAACACTCCCGACACGCACGGATCGCAGGACATCCGGAATTGCGTCGGTTACGCGCTGCAGACGATTTCGATGGGAACCATTGATGCCCAGGGGGCGTATACGATGGTTTATCCGGCCAATGGCGTGGAACCGGGGCCGTCGAAAGGGCGGCGCGAGCGCGGTGAGGACGGGAACGGGGCGTTTCCGGGCTCGGCGGAGGATACCGGCGGTTCGTTCTGCGCGTCTTCAATCGATCCGTGGCACGAATCAGGAAACCTGATCACCGGCGGCGGCGACGAATACAACGGCATGGACAACTTTTTTACCAGTGGGTTGACCATGGGCCATCCGGCGCTGGTCGCGTGCACGGTGATTTACGGGACGCCGGAGGATGCCGCCAACGAGGTGGCGTACATCGAGAAGCGCGGTTACCCGGTGGTGGGAATCGAGATGGGCGAGGAATGCGACGGCAAGCACACGATGCCGGAAGATTACGGCGCGTTGTTTTGCCAGTGGGCCACGGCGATCCACAAGAAGGCGCCGAATGCGAAGCTCGGCGGCCCGGTGTTCGAAGGCGTGGACAAGGACATCACGCTTTGGGCGGACAGCCAGGGGCGCACTTCGTGGATGCGGCGTTTCATTGAATACCTGAAGAGCCACGGACATCTGCAGGACCTCGCGTTCATGTCGTTCGAGCATTATCCGTTTCTGGTGAACGGCTTCACGCCGCCTTGCGAGTGGGATTCGCTCTATCTCGAGCCCGGCATCATGAGACACGTGCTGGAAATGTGGCGCGATGACGGCGTCCCCAGGGAAGTGCCGTTGATCATCTCCGAGAGCGGAATCACCGCCGGGTCGGGCAAGAAGGGTTACATGGGCGTGACCGGCAATGCGATCTGGGAATGCGACGCGTTCGGGACTTTCTTCGAACAGGGCGGCACTGCCTTTTATCGTCCGGCGATCAATAACGGCGCGGGCGGACGGCGGAACAGCACCGGTCCTCTCGGCGGCGGAACGTATGGCACGCCGCAATACACGCCGTTCACTTCGGCCCATATGATCAACTTCGAGTGGCTGCAGCACGAAGCCGGCGCGAACCAGATCTTTCCGGCTTCAGCCGATCTCATGGATACATCGGGACGCAATGTGATCACCTCTTACGCGGTGCGTCGACCGGATGGGAACTGGTCGTTGATGCTGATCAACCACGATCTCCACGCCGCACATTCGATTCATCTCGTGATGGATGACGCCGCTCATGCGCAACGGACGTTCGCGGGACAGATCGCGCTGGTGCAATATTGCAATACTCCCGGCGAGAATAAGAACGCCGTTGTCGACCCAAGCCCCGACGGCGTTTACTCGCTGCCGGCGGGTTCCATCTCGGTGATCCGCGGAAAACTGCAGTGAGTCGTCCGGAGCGGCTGGATCAGACTTTGAAGAAGTCTTTCACCACGCTGGCGACGCGGTCCATCTGGGAATCGGTCAATTCGGGATAGATCGGCAGGCTGAGGCATTCGCGGGCGGCGCGTTCGGAGGCGGGAAAATCGCCGGCCTTGTAGCCGAGCGAGGCGTAGCACTTTTGGAGGTGCAACGGCAGCGGATAGTGCAGCGCGCAGCCGACCTTGTTGGTATCGAGGTGCTTCTTCAGTTCGTCGCGCTTCGGGTGCAGCACCACGTATAGATGATAGGCGCTCTCGGCGTAATCGGCTTCGCGCGGCAGTTGCAGCGGCGTGCCGGCCAGCAATTGATGATAACGATGCGCCACGCGGCGGCGGGCATGCGTCCAGGCATCGAGATGCTTGAGCTTTACGCCGAGCACTGCGCCCTGGATGCCTTCCATGCGGTAATTGTAGCCGACTTCGTCGTGGTAGTAGCGCTGCGTCGAGCCGTGCTCGCGCAGGGAGCGCGCGCGCTTGTCCATGGCGTCGTCGTTGGTGACCAGCGCTCCGCCTTCGCCGTATGCGCCAAGGTTTTTGCCCGGATAAAAGCTGAATCCTGACAGCGCTCCGAAAGTTCCGACCATCTTGCCGCGATATTTGGCGCCGTGGGCCTGGCAGGCGTCTTCCACCAGCGCCAGCTTGTGCTTGCGGCAGATTTCCAGCAGCGGATCGAGATCGCAAGGGTGCCCGTAGAGATGCACCGGCATGATGGCCTTGGTGCGCGGGGTGATGGCGCGTTCAACCTGCTTGGGATCCAGGTTGAAGGTCTTCTCGTCGATATCCACGTAGACCGGCCTGGCCCCGACGTAGGAGATCGCCCAACTCGTCGCCACAAAAGTGAACGGCGTGGTGATGATTTCGTCGCCGGGCTTGATGTTCAGCAGCAGGAGGCCGACGTGAAGCGCCGAGGTGCCGCTGTTGAACCCGACCGAGTGCCGGGCGCCGCAGTAGCGGGCGAAGTCCTTTTCGAACTGCACCACGTCAGGTCCGAGGCAGAAGGAGCAATTGTCGAGGGTTTTGGCGATGACAGCGTCAATTTCCTTGCGCAGGGGCCGCATCTGCGCCGCAAGATCGAGATAGGGAATGGGTTGGTCCATGAGATTGATGATTTCGGCAGCCCGTTTACGTCCTTGCCGGGGCTGGTAATTGACCGGTCATGTTCATACCGGTGATCTTCGTAGCATGAACCTTCCCCGGAAGCAATGGCCGGTGTCAGATTTCTGCGGCCAATGGTGTTGAGTCCTCGGGCGCTCTGTGACACGCTAGCCTCACCGGACACATGAGCAGCAAGGGAAAAAACACAAAGGAACTGCGCCCGCGCCTGCGCGTTTTGTGCGGGGCGGAGATCGCGCTCGGTCCAGGCAAGGTGGAGCTCCTCGAACTGCTCGCGCAGACCGGTTCCATCATGGAAGCCGCCCGGAAAATGGGAATTTCGTATATGCGGGCGTGGACACTGCTCCGCACCATGAACGCGTGTTTCAAGGAACCCCTTGTGACGGCCAGTCGCGGCGGCCGCGCTGGAGGAGGGGCTCAACTCACAAAAACCGGTCGCCGGGCATTGGCCCTTTACCACGAGATGAATGAGGGTTGCGTGAAAGCCGTCAAGTTGGAGTGGAAGGAGCTTCGTTCCCTGCTGCGGGATTGATCCCCGCTTGCCGCGGGCCGCGACGACTGCTTCACTCCCCGGATGGGCTTGCCCTACAAAATCGCGACGCTGCTTTATTGTTTCAACGAAGCCGATGAGGTTCTTCTTCTGGAGCGCGCCCAGGAACCGAACCTTGGCCTCTGGAGCCCGTGCGGCGGCAAGCTCCACACGGAAGCCGGCGAATCGCCCTACGCTTGCGCCTGCCGGGAGGCCGCGGAGGAGATGGGGCTGACCATCACCGCGCACGAACTGCACCTGACAGGTATTATCGCCGAACAAGGCTATCAAGGGCAAAGCCACTGGCTGATGTTCCTGTTCGAGGTGAAACGGCGGCTTGCCGCGACCCCGGCGCCTCACCGGGAAGGGACTTTCAAATTCTTTCCTCGTGAAGCAATGGACAGCCTTAAAATTCCCACCACTGATCGCGAACAAATCTGGCCGCTTTTTTGGCGGCATCGCGGAGGGTTCTTTGCCGCTTCCTGCTTCTGTCATGCGGACGGGCGATACGATTGGATCGTTGAGGAGTCCATTTCCGCAAAATAGATGGCTTCTGGACATTTTCCCGTCTGAACCCCAGATTTCCCACCGTGTCAGACGAACCGATCATTGACCTGCAAAGCGACCAGTATTTCATGGGCGAGGCTTTGCGGCAGGCGGTGCGCGCCTATGAAGCCGGCGAGGTGCCGATTGGCGCGGTGGTCGTGCGCGAAGGACGCGTCATCGCCCGCGCGTTCAACCAGGTGGAACTCCTGAAGGACGCCACGGCCCATGCGGAGATGCTCGCCATCACCCAGGCCGAGGAAGTGGTCGGGGATTGGCGGCTCACCGGCTGCACGCTTTACGCGACCAAGGAACCATGTCCCATGTGCGCGGGCGCGATTGTTCACGTCCGGCTTGATCGCGTAGTCTATGGCGCATCCGATCCCAAGGGCGGCGCTGCCGGCGGGGTGATTAACCTTTTGCAATTTCCGACGCTCAATCATCGCTGCGACATCACCGGCGGCGTGCGCGACCACGAATGCCGGTCGCTGCTGCAAACTTTTTTTGCCGAGCAACGCGCCAAACCTCCCAAGGCGGAGTGAATCGACATGACGCGCACCGCAGTCCTCAATGTCGTCGGCCTCTCCGAATCGCTGCTCGTGGCGGCCACACCGCGCATCAATCAGTTCATCGGCCGCGGCGCGCGGGCGCACATTGTTCCCGCCTTTCCGGCGGTCACCTGCTCGGCCCAAGCCGCCTATCTCACGGGCACACTGCCCACCAAACATGGGATTGTCGGCAACGGCTGGTATCATCGCGAGTTGGCTGAGGTCCACTTCTGGAAGCAATCCAATCACATTGTCCAGGGCCGCAAAATCTGGCGTGAATTGAGAGATCTCGTCCCGGGTTTCACCTGTTCCCAGCTCTTCTGGTGGTTCAACATGTATTCCACCGCGGACTATTCCATCACTCCCCGGCCAATGTATCCCGCGGATGGCCGCAAGGTTTTTGATATCTACTCGTGGCCTTACTCCATTCGCCCGGAAATCAAACAGGACCTCGGGGAGTTTCCTTTTCCGACGTTTTGGGGGCCTGCTGCCGGAATGCAAACGCCGCAGGGCGGCCCGGATGCCGCGTCGCGCTGGATCGCCGGAGCCGCCAAATGGATCGAGAACAAGTTTTCGCCGACGCTGAACCTGGTTTACCTCCCGCATCTCGATTACAACCTCCAGCGCCACGGCCCGCGGCATCCCGGAATTGCGCAGGACCTCCGGGAAATCGATGCCATTGTCGGCGACCTCATCGATTTTTTCGCCGCGCGTTCCGTGCAAGTGGTGCTTCTGTCCGAGTACGGCATCACCCCGGTGGACACGGCCATTCACATCAACCGGATATTGCGCGAGGAGCGGTGGCTTGCCATCAAGGATGAACTCGGCCGGGAAATGCTCGACTGCGGCGCGAGCCGCGCCTTCGCCGTGGCGGACCACCAGGTCGCGCATGTTTATTTAAACGACCGCTCGCTGGAAACGCAGGTGCGGGGCCGCCTCGAAAAGGAGCCCGGCATCGAGCGCGTCCTGGGCCGCGCGGAAAAGCACGCGCTCGGGATCGATCATCCGCGCGCCGGGGATTTGATCGCCGTGTCGCGTGAAAACGCCTGGTTCACCTATTACTACTGGCTGGACGACAACCTGGCGCCGGATTTCGCCCGTTGCGTGGATATCCATCGCAAACCGGGCTACGATCCGGTGGAACTATTTCTCGACCCGGACATCCCGCTGGTGAAATTGAAGATTGCGTGGCGTTTACTGCAAAAGAAGCTCGGGTTCCGCATGCTCATGGATGTGATTCCGCTGGATGCAAAACTGGTGAAGGGGTCGCATGGCTGTCGACCAGCGAGTGCGTCCGATTACCCTTTGTTCATCACCTCACACCCTGAGCTGCTGGCCAGCGACCGGTTGGAGGCTCCGGACGTGTATCACCTGATCAAGCGGCACGTGCTGCTTTGATCTATTTCCGCCGTCTGGCTGGTCCGAAATAATACCCGCCGCTCAGGCGCACGCCGCGCACCTTGCGCGGGAAGCCTTGTTGCTGGCCGGGCTTGCCCTCCTCAAACAGGGCGGTGTACTTGTAATTGAAGCCGTCCAGTTTCACGCGCTCGATCTTCTTTCCAATGAACCGCTCGATCGAGAATACATGGGTGGCATCCTCCGCCACCATCAGCGTGAACGCGTCGCCGGTCGCCTCGGCTCGTCCGGTGCGCCCGATCCGGTGGATGTAATCTTCAGGATGCTGCGGAACATCGTAGTTGATCACGTGGCTGACATCGGCGATGTCCAGGCCGCGCGCGGCGATATCGGTCGCGACCAGCACTTCAAAGCGGCCGTTGCGAAAGCCTTTCAGGGCTTCCTCGCGTTCGCGCTGTGTGCGGTTGGAGTGCAGCACGGCCACAGCGTGATTGTTCCGTTTGAGAATGTGTGCGATGCGGTCGGCGCGGTGCTTGGTGCGGCAGAACACAATGACAGACTCATAGTTCACCCGCTCAAGCAGTTCGCGCAGCAGATCGCTCTTTTGATCTTCGGCCACGGGATAAATGACGTGCTTAACCGTCTCGGCCGGGGTGCGGCGCATGCCGATTTCCACGATCTCCGGATTCCTCATGGCCCATTGAATGAGTGTTTCGATCTGGGGCGGTATGGTCGCGGAAAAAAGCGAGGTGTGGCGGTCGCGTGGACAACGTTCCACGATGCGGCGCACATCGGGCAGGAAGCCCATGTCCAGCATCCGGTCGGCTTCGTCCAGCACCAGGTATTTGATCCGGTCCAGCCGGCAGGTGCCCCGTTCCAAATGATCCAGCAGGCGTCCGGGTGTGGCGATGAGGATGTCCACGCCGTTGCGCAGCGCGTCCATCTGACGGCCATAGCCGACGCCGCCGTAGAGCACGGCGGAGCGCAGATTGGTGAAGCGCGCGAAATCGCGCATCGCCGTTTCCACCTGGGCGGCGAGTTCGCGCGTCGGTTCCAGGATCAGCACTCTCGGGTCGCGCTGGTGCTCGGCCAGCTTGGAAAGGATGGGCAGCGCGAACGCCGCGGTTTTGCCGGTGCCGGTCTGGGCACTGCCAATGACGTCGCGTCCGGAGAGAATGAGCGGAATAGTCCGCAGTTGAATGGGCGTTGGCTCGAGGTAGCCCATGGCCTTGACGCCTTCAACCATGGAGTTTGAAAGTCCCAATTTGCTAAATGCCATATCGGTATAACATAAATTAACAGGCGCGCGCCTCAAATAAAGCGAATTCCTGACAACACCCGGCGGGCGATGTCTCCTTGTAAATCAGTAGCTTACGCGTATTAGCTGACGCTTGCCGCAGGAGTTTCCGCGTCACCGGGGGCGGGAACAGGAGCGGAAACCGGTTCCTGAGCCGCGGTTTCAGGAGCGGGAGTTTCCGGATTCGGCGAAGCTTCCGGGGCCTCGGCGGTTGTCCCGGCAGGAGTTTCGGCCGTGGCGGTCGCAGCGGGTCGGTCGCCATCGGCGGGGGCTGCAACAACACCAGCATCACCGGTTTCCGGTGCAGGCTGAGCTCCCGGCTTGACAGGCTTGGGCGGCTTCGGGACCGGTTTCTTGGCTGTCTCCAGAATTCCGTTGGCGAACTCGATAACGTGCCCCTGGTGGATCAACCAGTGCAGATCGCCGATGATGGACGCCTGCTCGGGGGTCGGCTCGTCAGCCGCGGGGACAGCCGGTGCGGGCGCAGCGGATGCCGCCGCTCCTTCCACGACGGGCGCGGGGGCTGCTGTTTCTGCCGGAGCCGGCGCGGTAGCCTGAACTGGGATCGGGGCGCGCGGCGGAGTCGGCGCCAGCGTTTCGATCAACAGCTTCCTCGTGCCTTTGGGAGTCGCGTTGATGAACTCCACGATCTGCTTCACCTGGGCTGAAACTGGCGTGGCTTCGAGATCCAAATAATGCGGCCGCGCCACGGAGACGTGGGTGACGGTCTTGTTGACTTTGAAGAACTGCAGGCCGTGCGTTGCAAACTGCTGGCTGAGCACGGTGGCAATCTGCAACGGAAAACGCTTCTGGTCTTCCCAGGCCACCCGCAGCAGGCGCTGGAGTCCTTGCGAGCGCAACTGCCGGGCCGCCGCGCCGGTGATCGTGTGCTTCTCGACGGACTTGATGATGTTCGGCAGGTGGACCGTGCGAAAATGCTTTTCCACCTCTTCGCGATTGGGCAAACGCTGCGCCTCAGGCACGTTCAGGCAGACATACTCCGTCTTGACGCTCTGGTCCTCAATCCATTTTTTGACGACCGCTTCGTCCTTGACGATCTTCACGCGCGACTTGAAAGCCTCGAAGGGCATGCGTGAGAACCGTTCGGTGTGCAGCTTGCGCAGCCGATCCTGATAAGCGTGGTAATTCGGCGGGCCGAGGACGACTCCGCTCATCCCGCACTGGGCGACGAAGGTGTAAACGCCCTTGGGCGGCTCGGTGGGCGATTTCTCCGCCTGGTAAAACATTCCAAAATGCCTGTCCAGCACATGGGCAACGGCCTCCTCCTCCGACAGCCAGAGGGTGTCGTCAATGGCGCACTGGAACAAAGGCTGAGCCGGCTGTCCTTCGGGCTTGCGTTTGGTTTCGAAACGCACGAGATGCCGCTCGGGCTTCTGCAAAATCATCTGCGCGATGTCGAACAGCGGAAACGACCGCCCACTCATCTTGATCTGGCGCGAAAGTGATTCCACACCTTTGTCATCCGGAATGAACGTCACGCTGAGGTCTGGCAGGGGCGCCATTGGCTCGCGCCGTTCAGGACGGCCTCGATGATCTCCGCCCCGCTCATCCCTGCGAGGGCCGCGGCCACGCTGGCCGGGCGGTCCGCCGGGACGGGGACCTCCGCCGTCGCGGCGGGGAGGTCGGCCTTCACGCATGCCGGCGCCGGGTCCTCCGCCATCGCGGCGGGGTCCGCGCCGCGGCGGACGGCGGTCGTCGAATTTGCGGTCACGGTCGCCCCGCTCATCGCCGGTGTATTTGGCGTAGCGGTTGACGGACGGTGATTCCTGAGCCCATGCGGGCAGGAATAACTTTTCCAAATCAAAATCTGCGTCTGGAGATGTGCTCATTTAATACGGCCGGGGCGCGCACGTCATCATGCGCCCTTAAAGCGATTGCAAGGTTAGCATGGATTGCCTTCGGTCGGATTGCAAGCATCCGCTGGCGGACATTTCGTTAAATTTCAATGATTTCCGCCTCCCCAGGCGCAGCGCGGGATTCAATGCCCGCTTTTCCTGCTGGTCTTGACCTTCGTGACAGTTCCGATCTTCAAATATTTGGACCGGAGCCGATCGTAAATCTCCTCGCGCCGCCCGTACAAGCGCTTTAGCTTCCGCGGCTTCACCCGGTTCAGGCAATAGGCGGTCAGCAACGGCAGCGCAATCGTCGAATCCACATAGGCAACCACGCAATCGGGCAGTGTGTCCGGGTCGATCTTACCCCAGCTCACGGCTTCGGACGGTGTCGCGCCGCTCAATCCGCCCGTATCGGGCCGGGCGTCCGTACATTGCAGGAAGTAATCGTGTCCCTTTTCCGCGATTCCGAGGACCTCCTGGATTTGAGGCTCGGTCTGGAGCATGAAATTTTTGGGCGATCCGCCGCCGAGCATGAAGACGCTGGAGGTGTGGCCGGTGGATTTGGCTTCGTACACGATGCCCGCGGTTTGGTTCACGTCGCGGTTCACGTCGGGGACGAGTTGCGACTCACGCATGGCCATGGCAGCCACGTTCATCCCGATCGAACTGTCTCCGGGGCTGCTGGTAAAGATCGGGATTCCACACTCATAACCGGCTGCGAGCACGGAACTGTCCCTCAAGCCCAGTTTTCGTCCCCGTTCATAAACATACCTGCCGAGCAGATAGTGGAACTCATCGGTGCCCATCGTGCGTTGAAACTCCGGCCCGCTGATCACTTCGCGCACGAACGCGTCCGTGTCCAGCAGGACGTCGTAGTCAAACAGGATGTCATAGATGCGGATCACCCCGTCGCGCCGGAGGTCCACGTCATCCAGGAACGGCGAGCCCGAATAGAGCTTCATGTCGAGGCCGTAGTGAAGATCGTGATAGAGGTTGGCGCCAGTGGAGACGATCCAATCCACGAATCCCGCCTTCATGAGCGGGATGATGCATGACTTTCCGAGGCCGGCGGGCGTCAGGGCGCCGGTGAGGCTCATTCCCACGTAGCCGTTGCGAGGAAGCATTTTTTCCGAAAGCAACTTGGCCGCTTCCCGCAGCCGGCCGGCGTTGTAGGCCAGAAAAGTCTTCTCAACGAGATCCGCCGCCGAAACATTTCGTCCCACTCCCAGCGGGTTCAGCCGCGGGTACGCCGCAAATTTCCTGGATGCACTCTTACGCATGCGCGCAGTGTCCCCCAATTCACGACAAACGCAAACCGAAATTGAAGTTGACCCGATTACTCGGTGCCCCCGGGCCGCGCGGCGGATTGCGGGGAGACGTTGAAGAACTTTGCCGCGGCGTCGTAGATCAAGCCGACCGCCAGGGCGCAGAAGCAGCCGGCGAGGACCGAGAGCACGCGTTGAAGAGGTTCGTGCCAGACACCCTTTTCATTTGCGAACATCACGATCACCACCGCCGCGAACGCCGGACGCAGGGCATCATCCATGCGGAGCAGGTGACAGGCGATTCCCGTAACGGTGACGCCGAGAGCGAGCGCCCAGAGACTGTGTCCGAGCAACGCGCTGAAGGCTGCTCCCGCGAGGGCCCCGATCACGTTGGCCGTGATGCGTGTCATGGAAGCCTTGATCGAAGGATTCATTCCGGGCTGGGTGACAATCACCGCCGATACCGCGGCCCAGACCGCACCTGACCAGCCGAAGAGATCAAACACCAGAACGGCGGCGACGGCCGACACCGCGGCCCGGAAAGAGAAGAGAATTGCTCCGACAAGTTCGGCTCGCGCCCGATTCACGGCTGCCAAAGTTGGCCGCTCGGGGGAGAGCGTCAACTCAAAACGACGCGCGCGGACTACCGGACAGCGGCGAGCTTGGGCAAGCGCGCCTTGGATTCGCGCGGTTGAACATTGGGGACCGAGGGACCTTCAGCCTGTTTGAAACGGACCTTGGACCGCAGGAGCAGCGTCCCGAGACAGAGGTCGGCGATCGGAAACACCACATTGTAATTCCGGTGCATGTAACGGTGATGCAGCAGATGATGCCCGTTCAGACGGAAGAAGATTCCGGACCGTTCGATATTGCGCCGCTTGGGCAGGTGCATGCACCAATGCATGTATTCATAGGCGCCGTAGTATCCGGCACAGGCCACGATCGCGCCGCAAACGACGCCCCAGCTTCCAAGCCACCAGGCCACCAAGAGAAAAGGCATTATTCCGACCGCGATGAGCACCGGGCCATTCCACCAGGCCATGGGGATGGTGTCCTTGTCCGCGTCATGGATGAGGTGATAGGTGTGGTCGGCCTTGAAGGTCTGGTGATGCACCAGCGCGTGGGCGCGGAAGGCGTAATCAAATTTGCCCATCGGGCGGTGCATTAAATATTTGTGGAGAATCCACTCGAAGAAGGATGCGTAAATCACCGTCACGACAAAGCTCGCGGCCATCCAGAAGGAGAATTGTTGCATGATCAGGTTTAGTGCAGAAAAACCGCCCAGAGTTGAAGACATTCCACCCGGACTGCGCAATTCATGACCCGGCTTTTCGCGCGGACAAGGTGTCGCTGTTTCCGGGGGCGGTCAACCTCCAATTTCGGAAATAATTTTGAACGACTGCCGCTGACATTAGCGGATGCTTGAATGGCGTCGAAACAGGATTCCGGCATTCGGATTGTCTCCCTTGCCCTCACAGCGGGTGCTTGGCACACTGAACCGGCATGCGCGAAAGACTCCGCATTTGGGCGGAAACCATCGAGACGTTCATGCGGGACGTCATTTCCGAGCAGCGCCAGGACTGGCGGGCGTCGTTGACCCGTGCGCTGCTGTACCTGCTCTCGAAAATCTTCCAGGTCCTGGTGGAGCTGCGCCGCTTTCTGTACAACGTCCGAATCCTTCGTGATTCGACACTGGGCGTGCAGGTAATCGCCATTGGGAACCTGACCTGGGGTGGCACGGGCAAAACGCCGGTGGTCGAGAAGTTCGCACGGACCCTGCGGGACGAGGGTCGCACGGTGGCAATTTTATCGCGCGGGTACCGGTCCAAGCCGCGCCCGTTGAGCGAGGTGCTGCTCAACAAATTGCTCTTTCGCGATGACACCACGCCGCCGCGCGTGGTTTCGGACGGCAAATCGCTGTTGCTCGATTCTGACACGGCCGGCGATGAGCCGTACATGCTGGCCTCCAACCTGAAGGATGTGGTGGTGCTGGTGGACAAGGACCGCGTCAAGAGCGGCCGGTATGCGATCGAAAAGTTCGGATGCGACACACTGCTCCTGGATGATGGTTTTCAATATTGGAAACTGCGCGGGCGGCGGAAGGACATCGTGCTGATTGACCGGCAGCAGCCGTTCGGCAACGAGCGCCTCGTGCCGCGCGGCAGCCTGCGTGAGCCGCCGTCGCAGCTTGCGCGCGCCAGCACGATTTTCATCACCAAGAGCGACGGCAACACCGCCGAGCTGCGACGCCGGATCACACAGCTCAATCCAACCGCGGGAATCATCGAGTGCATCCATCACCCGCTGTATTTCGAGGACGTGTTCACCGGTGAACGCCATGGGTTGGAGATGATCAAGGGGCGCAAAGTGGCTTCGCTGAGCGGGATTGCCGAGCCGGACAGCTTCGAGCAGAGCCTCGTCAAATTGGGCGGGGCGGTGGTTTATTCCAAGCGGTTCGCCGATCATCATCGTTTCACGCAGCAGGAAATCCTGAACACCATCAATCGCGGCAAGAAGCGGCAGGCCGAACTGATCATCACGACACAAAAGGATGCGGTGCGGTTTCCGAAAATCGACCGGCGCGATCTGCCCATCCTGTTCATGCGCGTGGAAATCAAAATCCTGAGCGGCGCGGAGGATTTCCTGGATTGCGTGCGCCAAATCTGTTTTCGCTGACCATGGACTTGTTGCTCTATTGCCTCGCGGTGGGATTGGTGGCGCTGCTGCAGGCGTTGCCGCTGAAATGGGTGGCGCGCATCGGGCGGGGCGGCGGGGCGCTCGCGTACTGGCTGGACATCCGGCATCGCCGCGTCGCAAAGCGCAACCTGGAGCTGTGCTTCGGGCGGGAAAAATCCCATGCCGAAATCCGCGCGCTGGCGCGCGAAAATTTTCGCCGGATCGGCGAGAACTTTGCCTGCGCGGTGAAGACGGCTTCCATGAGCCTCGAGGAATTGAAGAAGCACATGGAGGTCACGGGCAGGGAGAAAATTCCCGGCGAGGCCGCCGGGCAGGTTCCGGTGAGCCGGATTTTTGCGATCGGGCACTTCGGCAATTTCGAGATGTTCGCCCGCGCGGTGCAATTGATGCCGGAGTATCGCGGGGCCACCACTTATCGCGCGCTCCACAGCGAACGGCTCACCCGACTGCTGCTGTCCCTGCGTGAACGCAACGATTGCCTGTTCTTCGAGCGGCGCATGGACGGCGCCGCACTGCGGGCGGCGATCACGAAGACGCACCTGCTGCTGGCCTTTTTGTCCGACCAGCATTCCGGGGCGCATGGCGTGCGCATTCCATTCTTCGGCCGCGAGTGCAGCACCACCAAGGCGCCGGCCGTGTTCGCGCTACGTTATGAACTGCCCCTGCACACGGCGATTTGTTTTCGCACCGGCCTCGGCCAATGGCGGATCGAAGTGGGCGACGCGATTCCGACCATGGAAAACGGCCAGCCGCGCAGGGCGGAGGACATCATGCTGGACGTGAATCGCGCGTTCGAGGAGGCAATCCTGCGCAATCCTGCGAACTGGTTCTGGGTGCATAACCGCTGGAAGCCGCCGCGCGAAAAGAAAACCTTCGGGCGGGCATCGCAGGATAAAGCCGCCGATTCCCTCGTGCACGGGGATCCTGTTTGAGGAGCGGGGACTGATGGCCACCAACCCTCCCCAGCGGATTCTCGTGCGGGGTGTCAACTGGCTCGGCGACGCGGTGATGTCCACGCCCGCGCTGGAGCGTTTGCGCCAGGCGCGGCCCGAGGCGCACATCACGCTGCTGACGCACGAGAAGTTGAAGGACATCTGGACTCACCATCCCTCCATCAATGCCGTCCAGACCTTCGCTCCGGGTGAAGGACCGGTGGCGATTGGGCGCCGCTTGCGGAAGGAAAAGTTCGATCTGGCGCTAGCGTTTCCCAATTCGCCGCGCTCAGCTCTCGAACTCTGGCTGGCCGGCATTCCGCAACGCGTCGGGTATGCGCGGCCCTGGCGGAACTGGTTCCTCACGCAGCGCGTTGCCTCGCGACCGGAGGACGCGCCAATGCACAAGCGATCGGTTGATGAGATTAATCGTCTGGTTGCGGGTGGCGAAGCTGCGTCGGCGGCGAGATACACGGCAACGGCGCATCACATTCACCAGTACCTGCATCTCACGGCGGCGCTTGGCGCTGATCCCGCGCCGCTGCCGCCGCTGATTTCGGTGCCGGAAAGAGCGGTGGCGCAATTGATCGCGCGCTTCAATCTGGCTCCCGCGGGTTCGCCTGCGCCCGTCTGGCTGGGGCTCAATCCCGGGGCGGAATATGGCCCGGCCAAGCGCTGGCCGGAGGAACGGTTCATTCAAGCGGCGATTGAAATTCAGCGCCGGACGAAATGCCGCTGGCTGGTGTTCGGTCTCAAGAGCGATCACGACCTTTGCCTGCGCATTGCCACGAACATTTTTCGCGCGACCGAGAAGGAATTCGGGCGCGAACAGGCGGCCGAACATCCGCATGTCATCAATCTGGCGGGCGAAACCAGCCTGCGCGAGCTGTGCGCGGCGCTCAAGTTGTGCCGCGTGCTGCTCACCAATGATTCCGGACCGATGCACGTGGCGGCGGCGCTGGGGACTCCGGTGGTGGCGCCATTCGGGAGCACGTCACCTGAACTTACCGGCCCCGGATTGCCGGGCGACAGGCGGCATGCTTGTTTGCGGGCGGGGGTTCCGTGTTCGCCGTGTTTTCTGCGGGAGTGTCCGATTGATTTTCGGTGCATGACCGGCATTGCGGTGGATGCGGTGGTGGGCGCTGTGGCGCAGGCACTTGGGGTGTAGAGCGCTTGGCTTGCGTTTCCGGGTTTGCTGCGGAATACTGCGCGTGTGCAAGTCACCGTCACTCAACTGACCGATCAGTTGGTCGCATCCTACGCGCGGGCGGGAGGCATCAATCATCTCGACGGCAAGAATCTTCCGTCCAAGCGCGCCATTGCGCTGATCGCGCTGGACCTGTTGCGACTGCTTTTTCCCGGTTACTTCGACGAGAAGCCGGTGCACTCCTCGGAGATCAAGGTCGAGACCGCGACATTGATGCATTCAGTGCTGGAACGGCTTGAGGACGAAGTCTACAAGAGCCTGGAATACCGGCCGCCGGAAGACTTGAAGAAATCGGATTTGCGTGCGGCGGCGCATCACCTGACCCTGGAATTTCTCGCCAAGCTCCCGAAGATTCGCGAGCTGTTGCAGACCGACACCGAGGCGGCGTACAACGGCGATCCGGCGGCGTTGAGCAGGGAGGAAGTGATCGTGGCGTATCCGAGCATCGAGGCGATCGCGGTGCAGCGGCTGGCGCACGAGTTGTATAAGAAGGGCATTCCGCTCATTTCGCGGATCATGACCGAGTGGGCGCACGCCCGCACGGGCATTGATCTGCATCCCGGGGCGAAAATTGGATCGCACTTCTTCATTGATCACGGAACCGGCGCGGTGATTGGTGAAACCGCGGAGATCGGCAATCACGTGAAACTCTATCAGGGCGTGGGCCTGGTGGCGCGGTCACTTTCGGCAGGCCAGCAATTGCACGGGCAGAAGCGGCATCCGACGATCGAGGACCATGTCACGATTTACGCGAATGCAACCATCGTGGGCGGGGACACGGTGGTGGGCGCGGGCAGCACGATTGGCGCAAGCGTGTTCCTGATGCAAAGCGTGCCGCCCAATTCACTGGTCCTGCAGGAGGAAGTGAATGTGAAGGTGATCAAGAAGCGTGTGGCGGGCAGCGATCTGATCGATTTTCAGATCTAGAACTTCGTCAGCTTCTCCAGCTCGCGGTAGCGCTTTTCGATGGCTTCGCGCTTGATGCGGGTGGTGAACTTGAGTCCGAAGCCTTCGCAGCAGAAGGAGGCGACCACGCTGCCGTAGATCATGGCGCGGCGCAGATTCGCTTCCACGGGGCCGCGCGCGGTCGAGAGATAACCCATCATGCCGCCGACGAATGAATCGCCGGCGCCGGTCGGGTCCACCACGCGGTGCAACGGATAGGCGGGCGAGAGGAAGAGGCCGTTGTCGCGGATGGAGAGAATTGCGCCGTGCTCGCCTTTTTTGACGATCACATATTTGGGGCCGAGTTTGTGAATCTTCTTGAGCGCGGAGACGAGATTGTCGTCCTTGGTCAATTGCCGCGCTTCGCTGTCGTTGAGGACGAAGCCATCCACGCGCTTGAGCAGCTTGAGCAGGTCGGCCAGGGCGATGTTGAGCCAGAGGTCCATGGTGTCGGCGACGACGAACTTGGGGCGCTGCATCTGGCTGAGCACATGGCACTGGAGCGAAGGCGCGATGTTGGCGAGCAGCACGAAAGGCGAGGTCTGATAGGAGACCGGCAGGCGCGGCGTGAAGGTCTCGAAGACGCCCAGCTCGGTCGCGAGCGTGCGGCGATTGTTCATGTTGATCTCGTATTCGCCGGACCAATGGAACGTCTTGCCGGGCGCGACCTGGAGTCCCTCGAGGTCGACCTTATGGCGGCGGTAGAGTTCGAGGTAGCGCTTCGGAAAATCATCGCCCACGATGCCGACGAGTTTGACCGGCGCGAAGAAGCTCGCGGCCACCGCTGCGTGGCTGGCGGAGCCGCCGAGCAGGCGCGGGTTCTCCGCCTTGGGAGTTTTGATCGAATCCAGGGCCGTGGAGCCAACAATCAGGACACTCATGCAATCAAGTGGTTTTTATCAACAGAGCGGGCACGTTACGCCGGAAAGCGGGGGCTGACAAGCCCTCACGCGAAGCCGTCGATTGCCTCGCGCAGCTCGCGGCAGGCGCGGGGAATGTCGGGCGAATTGAGGATGGCCGAGACCACGCAAATGCGGCGCGCGCCGGCGGCGAGGACGTCACGAACGTTGCCCGGGTTGATGCCGCCGATGGCAAACCAGGGGATGTTCACATTATCGGCCGCCCAACGGACGTAGTCGAGCGTCACCGGCCGGGCGCCGGGCTTGGTGCCGGTGGCATAGATGGGCCCGATGGCGACATACGCCGGTCCGGCGGCGAGGGCGCGGTTGGCCTGGGCGGGACTGTGGGTGCTCAGGCCAATCAGCGGTTGCACGCGGGCGGTGGAGACTTGCGGGAGTTGGGAAACTCGTTTGTAACCGGCGTCAAAAAAATCCTCCTGCCCGAGATGACAGAAATCCGCGCCGAGTTCGGCGGCGACATCAAGATGATCGTTGATCACGAGACCGACGCGGAGGGGTTGGGTGATTTTGAGAACGGCCGCGGCCATGCGCCGCACTTCCTCGACCGGCGCATCCTTGGCGCGGAGTTGGATCAGGTCGGAGCCGCCGTCGCAAAGCTGTTCCGCCACGTCTTCGGGCTTGCGTCCGCGGAGATATGCGGTGTCCACGAACGTATAGAGGCGGCAATCGGAGAGCCGTTTCATACGGGCATCATAACCGGCCGGAGCGGGCGCGACGAGCCGGGAAAGCAATTGATCAGCGTGACGGCGCGTGGCGCCGTGGATAACGCCAGAGAAGGACGGCGCAGCCGGCGAGCCAGACGAGTGTGATCAGGCCGAGGCGGGCGAGGGTTTCGGCGAAGAACCAGTTCAGGAGGAGGTCGGGATCGCGTCCGAACCACTCGGGCTGGACGAGCCGGAGGGAGCAGCGGTTTTTGATGACGTCGGTCTGGGTCCAGCCCGGCGGATAAGTGCCGCTGACATTCGCGCTGGCGATGGCAACGCTGGCCGCGGCCGAGGCGAAGAGCGTGATGAGCAGCAGTCGCAACGGGAGAAAAGGCACGCGGAAGCGCCCATGGCGCAACGGCCCGGGCGCGGGTTTCGCGCCGGGATCTTGTGGTGAGAGTGGCATCGGACAAAAACCGGCGAGGAGGTTAGCAGGGGAAAGTTAGAAGGCACGAAAAAAGAGAAAAAGTTGGCTTCCTGTTGCGTGTTGCGTATTGCGTGCCCAAGACGTTCGGGAATCAGCGCAGTTGCGGGGACACTGGTCACGCGGCGGGAGAGGCAGGAGTAGACGCGCCTGGCATTTTGATTGCGCGGCGGATCAGGATTGCGGCGCCGACGAGAAGGAGGAGGAGACAAATCGTGGAGGTGGCGCGGCGGGAGTAGTTGATGCCGAATACGCGGCCTTGAAGCCAGCTTTGGTAAGTGATGCCTTTTTCGTGCAGGGCGGTGATGGTGGCGTCGTCGGCGGGGGCGATGTAACTGGGAAACCACGAGCTGCCGGGGACGTTAATCCACAACTCTTTGGCATCGCCGGATTGGTGGACCACGATGAACTCGCCGCGCGGGTTTTCGTTGAGCACTTGCACGGCGGCGGCGGCGGAGATTGAGCGGGCGCCCCACGGAGTGAGGGCAACCAGGAGGACCGCGAGGAGCAACAGCAGGACCGACCCGAACACGACCAAACTCCGTGGCGTAAAACGCCAGAGCAGAAACGCGGCGGCGGCCAGGAAGAGGCAGATGCAGCACGCCGAAACCACGCGACCTGGATCGGCATGGCCGAAGTCGCGGCCCTGCACCAGGGTGCTCCAGGCGATGCCTTTTGTGCGGAGAACCGAGAGCGTTGCGTCATCGGCGGGCGCAATGAAGCGGGCGCGGCCCGGGAAGTTGGCGTTCCCGGGAACGGTGACTTCCAGATGGCTGGAGCCGTTGCGCAATTGGACGACATCGAACCGCGCGGTCGGGAATTCGCTGGCGATCGTTTCGAGGCGGGCCGGCGTGAGTGTCTCGCGATGCCAGGGCGTGATCACCGCCAGCACCAGGCTGAGGAGCGTGAGCGCGGAACCCGCGAGGATCGCGAATATTTTTCCCTCGCGTTTCTCGGCGCGCGGCGTGGTGATTTCCTGCTGGTAAAAACTTTTCGTGCCTGGGCGGCGCCACAGGAGCACGGCGCCGGCGAGCGAGAGGAAGGTGGAAAGCAGCAGCATCCAGCCCTGCAAGCCGCCATTGTGAAAATCGACGTCCTCGACGAGGGCCTGGTACGTGAGCCCCTTTGCAGCCAGGTCCGCGAGAGTGGTTTCCTTGATCGGCGTCGCCAGATTGATGCGGTGGTTTTCGGGCAGGGAGATTTCGAGGATGCGACTGCCGTCGCGATATTGGAAGACATAGAGCCGGGCGTCTTTGCGGTCGGACGCAATTTTCAGTGCATCCGCAACCGGAACCTGGCGCGTGGAAAGCGTCCAGTTGGAAAAGAACAGGGCGAAGAAGAAGGAAATCACGATGAATGCGGGGCCCACCGAGCCGAGCGTGACCCAGAGATTGTAGGCCTTGTCGGCGGGGACCGAGGTTTCCTTTTCGTGAGGTTCGGCTCGGCGCGCGTCCTGGCGGCGGAGATGGACCCAGACCCCAAGATCGGCGGCGACGAGCAGATAGAAACAAGCGAGCAGCCAGGTGCTTGCCGGGAACAGCCAGCGATGCGCCCGGATCAGGGAGTGGGGGATGAGCAATCCGGGCAGGACGAAGATCGCGAAGCCGATGGCCAGCGCGCGCCAGAACTGGACGATGCGCTTGCGGCCCAGCGCGGATTGCCGGCCCGCCAGGCCCATCCTGCGTCCGATCCAGCGCCCGGCGAGGCCGAAGATGCCGAAGAGCGAGAAGAGCAGCACACCGCCGGCCGAGAGGAACGCGCTGAGCATGCCGCCGGTGGCGGCGGCCTTGGCGGCAGGACTGGTCTTGCCGGCGGCGGCGGTGACGGTCCCCGCCTTGGCGGAGGTGGCCGCCAACGGCAGCGCGGCGAGCACGGCAATCGAGAAGGTCCCGCCGGGAGTGGTTTGCCTGAGCGCCCCGGCGACGAAGGCGAGCAATCGCGCCTGCACAAGTTTTCGGCCGCGGGCCAGGCGCTGTTTGACCGCATCCTCGCTCAGTTCCAGGTCGCGCGCGACCGTCTCGATCGATTGATGCTCGCGATAGAAGAGCACCAGCGGTTCGCGATAAATCTCCGGCACCTGCTCGAGCGCGCGCCAGAGAATGGCTTTCTCCTCCTCGCTGATGACGTGGTCGAGCGGAAGCGGGACGTCCGCGGCGCAATCGTCGAGCGCTTCGAGTGATTCGGCCTCGTGGATCGGTTCGTGATCGCGCCGGCGGCATTCCTTGCTGATGAGAAAGCGGAGGATGCCACAAAGCCAGGAGCGCAGCCTGGCGGGCTCGCGGAGATCGGGCAGGCGCTTCCAGGCGGTGACGAAGGTTTCCTGGGCAAGGTCCTCGCTGCGGGCGACATTGCCGGTGGCGCAATAAGCGATGCCGGAGACGAGGTTCTGGTAACGCTCGACGATGCGGGCAAAAGCGTCGCGATCACCCTGGAGGCTCTCCGCCACGAGGGAGGCGTCGCTGCATTCGAGAGCATGCACTGTGTCAGATGTCATCATATCATCTAATAGGCACCCGAAAAGGAATAAGAGGTGACAGGGAAATGCGGAGTGGGGAGTGCGGAATCCGGAATGCAGAGTGCGGAATGGGGAATGTGGAGACTTCGGCGAGCTCGGTCGAGCCGTGTGGAATGGGACCTGTTGCGTGCTGGTGTTTAAGAAAGGTCGAGGCGTGCGCCGGGTTGGCAAGTGGTTGGGGTTAGGATGGTTGCATAAGCGATGAGCGCGGCAGGGCGAGGGGTTTGCGGAGTTGAAATGAAACTTCTCGTGAGGGCCGGGGATTGATAGATGATTACACGAAATGCAAAGCCCGACCAATTCCGATGCGCCCGAACCGCGGCGCGATCCGGAGGAGCATGATGCGTTTTGGAAGCAGGCTTTGTTGTGCGCGGTGGGCGCGATCGCGCTGCTGATTTTATTTTACGCGGAGGAGAACTGGCGCGGGCGCAGGGCGTGGGAGGCGTGCAAGCGCGAGCTAAATTCCCGGGGCGCCGTGATGGAGTGGAGCAATTACATCCCGCCGCCGGTGCCCAATGAGCAGAATTTCTTCAAGGCGCCGAACATGGCCGCCTGGTTTGCGGGGCGGACCAGTTCCAGCCTGTCGGGACGGCTATCCATAACCGGCTTCTATTGCCGGCAAGAAAGCAATACCGCCCCAATCGCGGAGGTGACGATAGTTGCTCCGGATGCGTCCATTGCCGCCGGGACGAATGACCTGATTTTGGATTACCGGAATTCGGCAGTCAGCGTGGGCAGCAAGGATCCCCCGAAGGAAAACCAGCCGGGCCCGGTCATTCCGCTGATTGCGATGGACGAGGTTCCGCTGGGAGATGCGATCGAACGTCTGGCGAAGGCGGCCGATCTTAAGTACACGATGGACCCGGCGGTTTTGTACGATGCAGGGATCGGGGCGCAACCAAAGGTTTCATTCAGTTGGACGAACATCACCGCTCGTGAGGCGCTGTTCGCGGTTTTGAACGACCATCAGTTGCGCTGGATTCCCGACGACAAAACCGGTGTGGCGCGGATTCGCAAGGGACCATTGAATTACCGGAACCTGCTCAGGGATGCAAAGGCGGAAGCAGCCCTGAAGTCGTTGCTGGAAGACGCGCGGTTCAATATTACCAACGGCTTTGGCGGGCGGGAAACGTTGGCGTTTCAAGATTTTGCTCTCTTCGCCCGTTCAGCGGGCCAGCCGGCGACGCGGCACATATTCGTGCGCGCCGCCAAAGTGCCGGAAACGAACGAGGTGGCGGCGTTCTTTCCAGAAACTCCCCTTTTCCCGGGGTTGATCAATCCACGCCGCATCGAGGTTGTGGCCGGCGACAGCAATGCTTTCCGGGTGTGGTTTTCTCCTCCACCGGCGGCCTTGGCGAGGGACTATCTGGCGTGGAGCGATCAATTTGAATCTGATTTTGATCAGGTTCGGGAGGCGCTCAAGCGTCCTTACGCGCGGATTGACTGGAATTATCAATCGCCGGGAAACATGCAGATTCCCAATTTCATAACCATTCGATACGTGGCGCAGACGCTGGGGCAGCGGGCGCAGTGCCATTTGTTGCTGGGTCAATCTGCCGCTGCCCTGGATGAGTTGACGCTCATCCATGATCTCTGCCGAATCCTCGAGGCGCCGCCGAGCGGGAAACCGATAACGGTGGTGGCGGCCATGATCAACGTGGCGGTCACGAGAATATATGTGGACGCGATTTCCGACGGGTTGCGCGTGAACGGATGGCGGGAACCGGAACTGGCGGCATTGCAGTCGCAACTGGCGGGCATCGATCTGGCGCGCCAGTTGAGGGCGGGGCTGGAGATGGAGCGCGTGTCCGTCACGAAAATTCTGGAAACGATCACGCCGGAGGGTTACCGCAACGCGGTGACAGGCGGAACTTCGACCAATCTTTGGGACAAGCTGGGGGACCCGGCGTTTCTCTTTCTCGAGCTCGCGCCGCGGGGCTGGATTTACCAGAACATGGTGACAATCTCGCAGCAGCAGGACGAGATGATTGGGAGCATCGATCTGACAAATGCGGTCGTGCTGCCCGCGGTCGTGCGGCGCGCGACCACGGAGACATTTGAGCGGTTTCATCGGTATGATCCGAACACGCTGCTGGCGGCGCAGGTGGCTCCGAATTTTACAAAAGCAGTCCAGGTGATGTCGCGCACGCAGACCTGGGTGAACGAGGCTTTGGTTGTGTGCGCGCTGGAGCGATATCGGCTCGCGCACGGCCGCTACCCGGAAACATTGGAGGCGTTGAAGCCGGAGTTTCTCGGCGCCATCCCGCACGACTTGATCGGCGGTGGAGCATTGAAATACCACGCGGCGGATGGGCGGTTTCTGCTCTATTCGATTGGATGGAACGAGAAGGACGACGGCGGTGTGATGACGATAAAGCCGGAGGGCAGGATCGATGCGGAGGACGATTGGGTGTGGCCCTACCATCAGAGGCTGCCGTGGTGAGGGGCATTGCGTGGTGCGTGTTGCGTGTTGCGTGTGGGAAGAGCCGGAGGCCGACTACGGCTTCCGTTGGAGCCATCCATTGGGAGGGAAGCTCCGCAATTCTTCAGAATGTCATCATAACTCTCTTGATTTCCGGGCGGGGGCTGTATATCATAGATGGCGTTGTATCGCCGCCGATACGGGTTGGCGCCAGGGCTGAACAAATAAGAGCCCAGCGTATGCCGGAGGCAGCACGGGAGGGGATTCATTGTTCTCGCTTGGGGTGTTCCATGGTTACTTTTTCCCTCCTGGGTGTTCTTTGACAATTTTATCCTGTTGCGTGCTCCGTGTTGCGTGTTCCCGAACTCGCTGGCGGAAACGCCCGTGGGTCGGCCGGTCTCTTGGGACGGCGAAGCCTGCGGGCGTTTCGGCGGCGCGCACGGAGTGACGCGCCCTACCTTTGACGGGTTCGTGGATTAGGACGCGGCGGGGAATATCGGCGATTAGCAGAGGATTGTCCGATAATGTCCGCATTTTCCGATATTGTTCCGGACGGTGCCTTGGTTGCGTGTTCTGGAATGGCAGCGAAGGTAGGCTGATGCAGGATGCGTGATGAGTCCGCAAATGTGCCGAAGTGCCCCCTCACCCTGCCCTCTCCCCCGAGGGGGAGAGGGTGGCCCCGGCCGGAGAATAGCGGTGAATACCGAAGATTGTCCGATAATGTCCACATTTTCCGATAAAACTGCTGGGTGAAGACGCTAATTGCGCTAATTGACGCGAATGGGAAGAAGCTGACTGAAGAGGATGGGACAAATGGGACGGACGGGACGGAGGTGCGCTATCTGCTCGGGCTTTAGCTTTGGCGCTCCCAGGAGAGTTTGGGTGCATTTGGAATGGTTTGGGATTATTTGGGACAATTTGGGGTTATTTGGCTTTTTTTGGGATAAATAATAGCTGGGGGGGGGAGGGGGCTACGCGAAGCGTGGAGGTTTGGGAAAGTGGCGCCGGACACACGAGGAGAGGCGCCTATGATCGTTGTTTGGATTGGTTCGTTGGGGTGATGACCCTAGGTTGGGAGATTACCCGCGCTTGGCTGATGCGCTTACTTGCAGGATAAGTTCCCGGCTGCTAGGGTCTGGAGGCCATCTTACGACGAAACAATGAACGCTTCGACTTCAACGCGAAACCCGTTCTGGGAAGAGGAATGCCGGAAACTGGCGGAAAAGGGGGAGCCGTTCCAGGTGAGGAACGTGGAGACGAACAGCCACCGGATCTTCTGCTCGGGGATTGCCTTTCGCTATAAGTACACCCAGCAGTTTCTCGACGAGACGACGCTCCTGTTGACGCCCACGGCGGGCACGATGCACAAGCCCAAGGGCCGCAACGGCGCCTCAGCCGCGCCCGAGGATGAAGGGTTTCAATTACACGGCCGGGCGATTCGTCCAGCAACCGGGAAACGCGCTTACCAGGTCTACAATGTCACGGGCCGCGACGGGTTTAAGCAGAAATGCCTGCGCGCCCAGCGCATAGGCCTGGTTGATCACTTCCAGGGAGTTGTTGGCGGTAATGGCAATTTTCAGCAGGTCGCGCACTGGGGTGATTCCCTTGCAGCACTCGAGCACTGCGAGTCCGTTTTTTCCGGGAAGCCCGATGTCGAGCAACAGAACACCGGGAAGCGGAAAGCTGGAGCGATCGTGATATCGCCCGTCGCTGCGCAGGTAAGCAATGGCGTCGTCGCTATCGCCAACCATGTGGATGGGATTGGCCACGCCGGCCCGGGTCAAAACTGATTCGAGAAGCCGCGCATCCGGTTCAAAGTCCTCCACGATCAAAATTGGCTTCCCGATACCAGCGTTCATAACCGCTCCGGCCAATGTAGCACAGAGCGGCGAATGGGGCGAAAACCCCAGATAGCCGGAGGCGAGCCGCTTATGGGCTGGGGAATTTGCGCCGATGGAACGCAAGGCGCGCAATGACATGCAGGTGAAACGGAGCAAAAGGCATGGGGTATTTACCCCAATGACGCGGGAGAGAGGAACTCGCTAAAGATGTTCATGGCCGAGCCGTTCCGGAGAGAACGCCATGTCATTTTTTAGAAAGTCAAACAGCTTGTGTCGAAACTCATCTTATTGGCGGAGGATTCGGAGGAGGATGGGCTGCTTTTCGAAATGGCCTTGCGCCGGGGCGGATTGGCTAACCCGCTGGTGGTCGTGCGCGATGGAGACGAGGTGATCGCCTACCTCAAGGGAGAGGGACCTTACGCGGACCGGTTGCGGTATCCACTGCCTGCCGTGCTTTTTCTGGATCTCAAGATGCCGCGCCTTGGAGGCTTCGGCGTGCTGGAATGGATCCGAAAGGAACCGCGATTTCGGAGCTTGATCATCGTGGTGCTCAGCCAGTTCTCGGAATTAAGCGAGATGGGGCGTGCCTATCAGATGGGTGCGCGCACGTTTCTGGCGAAGCCGGTCACGGCCCGGGACATTGAAAACTTCACGGCTGCATTCGGCGGAACCTGGGTGCAGTCCGGCTCGACCGATGAGCCGCAGCCGATCGATCAAGCCAAGGGTGGCGCAGCGGTGCGCCCGTCCGCCGCTACGAGTCCTTCGGGAATGCTGGCGGTATTGATTGCCGAGGATTCAGCGGACGATTTGTTTTTTCTGAAGCAGGCTTTCCACGGGGTCAGGCATCTCAAGATCGTGGGTACGGTGCGCGATGGGGACGAGGCAATCGCCTATCTCAGCGGAGAAGGCGAGTATGCGGATCGGGGGCGGTTTCCGTTGCCGGACATTCTGCTCACGGATTTGAAGATGCCGCGAAAAAGCGGTTTGGAAGTGATCGAATGGCTGCATGCGCACCATTTTCAAGGGCTGAAGGTGGTGATGCTGACGGGATCAGCGCGTGCGGCGGATTATCAGCGGGCCCGTGAGTTGGGAGTGGACGCGTTCCATTTCAAACCTTCCAATCCGGCCGACCTCGGGCCGTTGGTCCGGTCACTGGAGGATCACCTGATCATGGCGGCGCGGACCCGGAGTTGGGAGCGCGAGAAGATTTTATCCTTTCCCTAGGTCGGCAAGCGCCGACTCCACCTCGTCACGCGGAAGATTGCCGGCGTCGAGCGAGGCGTCACTCTCCCGAAGCAAACGTTCGTAAAAGGCACGGGCTTCCGCACGCAGGTCGGGATTTCCAAAATCGGCCTCCCGCAGCACGTAGAGCGCATCTTCGGCTTTGGCGTAGGCGCCGATGCGTTCGTAGTAGCGCCAGAGCGCGGCCACGGTGCGGAGCGGCAAGACAGCTTCGCCAAGATGCTGACGGATCAGCTCGATCTTGGGAACGAAATCGGGGAACTCCAGTTCGGTGTCCTGCAGGTGCATCATCAACAAAAGATCAAGGGCCTTGGTCCAGCAGGCGTTTGCTTCGAGTTCGCGAGGGGGATCGGCTATCGCGTGCAAACGGCCGGCTTCGTTCAGAAACGCGACGAGCAGCAGCGTTTTCTCCCTGAGCACCTGAGTGGGTTCGTCTTTCGCGAGTTGGGCCAGCAGCTCAGTTTCGCTCAAACGGCTCACCGCTTCCGGTCCAGTGCCGAGCAATTGCACAAAAGCATCGTCGAGAAGCTTCGACGCGTCGGCAAAACGTTTGTCTCCCAGTTCGCCCTGGATGCGGGCGAGCATCTGGGCGAACCGCTCGATCATGCGCAATATGTAATCTCGCCGAATCATTTCTCCGTCTTTGCCTCCCACGAGCATAACTGCAATCAGGAAGGAAATCATGATAAAACAATGGGAATAAAAGTGCCATGGTGGCACAAATACCGGCCCACTTGCGCCGGGTAAATGTGTCACAATGGCACTATCAAGGAAAGAATGTTATTCGCTACAAACCATCGTAAGTGGTTATTTTATAGGATTTTGAGCACATCACATCGGCGAATCTGATTCGCTGGCACGCACAAAGCTCCTCACTATCGCGCGTAAATGGTTTTTAGAGCTACATACACAACAACGCTAACGAAAGGACATAACGATATGAACAGTTTGACGAGATTCCAACGACCTGACCTGTCCGTTTGGCCGGCCTTTGGCCGATTGTTCGGACTTCACAATGAGCTCGACCGTCTGTTTGAGAGTTCGTTCGGCGAACTGACTCGCGGTTCCCAACTGTTGAGCATCTGGAACCCGGCGGTTGACCTTTATGAAGACAAGGACAGCCTCATCGTGAAGGCTGAACTTGCCGGCATGAAGAAGGAGGACATCGACGTGTCGCTGCATGACGGGGTGTTGAGCATTTCAGGCGAACGCCGTCGTGAAGACAAACAGGACGATGCGGAGACCTATCGCTCGGAGCGGTTCGTCGGCCGATTCCAGCGTTCGATCAGTCTTCCGTCGCCGGTGGACGGGAACAAGGTCAAGGCTCAGTATCAGGATGGCGTGCTCACCATCACGCTGCCCAAGACTGAGGAAGCCAAGCCCAAGCAGATCCCTGTGAACGTTGCCTGAACGGTTCTTTAACCCGCGCGGCTGGATCAATCCCAGCCGCGCAACACCTATGAAAACCGGCCGGACCTCGTCGCGGGGAAACGATCCGCGCAAACAGCGGATGGCGCTTCCCAGGCTGAAGCAAAAACACCCGGCGCCTTCGCGTGACGCCGGCCCGGAATCAAAAACAACCGAAAACATTTCAACCCGATCACAATCAACCAGCAAACTCGTTATGAATACTCTTACGAAAACCAACAACAATAACAACGAAGTGCGCTCCGCGGAGAAGTCCGCGCGTCCGCAGGACCAATACCTTAACCCGGAGGTGAACATCTTCGAGACCAACGAGGGCTACACGCTTGAGGCTGAAATGCCCGGCGTCGGCAAGGATGGAATCGAGATCACACTCGAAACCAATGAACTCACGCTTATCGGTCGTCGGATGCAGGACATTCCCAAAGCCGAAGCTCTCTGGCGCGAGTCGTCCCAGGCCGACTACCGTCGTGTCTTCCAACTCGATCCCGCGATTGACACCAACAAGATCGAGGCCCGGATCGAGCAGGGTTTGCTGACGCTGCGCCTTCCCAAATCCGAGCGCGTGAAGCCGCGCAAGGTCACTGTGAGCGATTGAGGGTTCGCTTCGGCGTGCGCCAATTCCCCGCCTCTGTTTTGTGAGGCGGGGAATTTTTTGCCGGGACCGCCTTGCGACGTCTGTTCGCGACCAACGTCATCTACCAATTCAAGAGCTCGTGGATGGTCCTTTGGTCGGGGGCGTCTTGATGAATTTAGCGGCCGCACCGTTTAGGCGCTTCACGAACGGCCCGGCCGGGCATCCAATCCGCAGGTGACAAATCGGCCTTATGAGGTTATAAAAACCCGGACAAAGAACCTACAGCAGTAAAGGCCATCAGGTAAGAGATGGAAGGGTATGAATGCTGAAATGACTTTGAAGGTCGCACCCCCGACGGAAACCGTGGAATTGCCGTGGGTCAAGGTGACCGATTTCGATGCTGACCAGGGCTGGACCGGTGAGTCCCAAGGCGCGGAACGCGCGCGCTGGTGCTGCGAACAGTTGGAAGAGGGCCGGGTCTTGTGGTTCCCGGAGCTGCCTTATCATTTTCCCGACGCGGACCAGCGTTTCCTCCTGGAGCAGCGCCAGCAGGACGCACGTCTGCACAAGAACATTTCCTACCGTCCCAAACAGGATGTTCTCCGCGGCAGCGCCGGACAGAATCCTGCGGAGACGCAAAAACTGCACGGGATCATGCGGAATTTCTCCGCCGAGGTGACGCGCTTCCTTGGCAAGGTTCTCACTCCATACGCCAGCCGCTGGTCGCTGGATTTCGCCAGCTTCCGTCCGGAGGAGGAGCAGGGACGAAAACTCCCGCTGCACAAACGCAATGACCTTCTGCATTGCGACTCATTTCCCACGCGCCCAATGCGGGGCAACCGCATCCTGCGCTGCTTCACAAATATCAATCCCACCGAACCGCGCGTTTGGCTGACGACCGACGGATTCGGATCCCTCGCAAGGCAGTTTGCGCACGAAGCTGGATTGGATTCGTTTGCGAACCCGGCGGCGTTTACTTCATGGGGCTACGGTTTGGCACGGGTGTTCGGGCTCAAGTCCGGGAAGCGCTCCGCCTACGACCGTTTCATGCTGCGGTTCCATGATTATCTGAAGGAGAATAGCGCCTTCCAGGATCAGTGCCGCAAGTTCAAGATGGGTTTTCCGCCGCAGTCCACCTGGATGTGTTTCACCGACTCGGTGCCGCATGCAGTCCTGTCCGGACGCTATGCCCTGGAACAGACGTTCATCGTTCCTGTGGATGCCATGCTGAAGCCCGAGAGGGCGCCGATCAGAATCCTGGAACAGCTCGCCGGCAAAAACCTCGCTTGAGGCGCAACCCGGGCATCGGCTAAACGGCGCGGTTCACCCGCGCCAGAGTTCTTCGTTTCTCCCTGGCGGAATGAATATCACTCCGCCCCCATCCGTCCACTTCCCGGCGCGGACGTCGGGGAAGTGGGTGAACGGCTGGAAGAGGCGCAACATTCATTGAATGGATGCTTCGTCGCGATGTCCAAGGCTCGGTCCCATTCGTTTCCGGGCCGATGCCACGCCGGATTCGGTGCTTTTGAAGCTTGTCACTCCCATCGGGCCAACTAAAGTGATCGAATGAAAAATTTAGGTCTGATGCTGTTCGCCCTGCTGCTCGTTACGTGCGGGGCGTCGGCACAGGTGAGCGTTGAAATCCTGACCGATCAGGAACAGTTCATGCCGTCGGAGGCAATCCCGATCGCAGTCCGCGTCGTGAATCGCTCCGGGCAGGCGATTCGTCTCGGGAAGGAAGCCGACTGGCTTACATTCTCGGTCGAAGCGAAGGATGGAATGATTGTGCCGAAGATCGGTGATGTTCCGGTCGTTCAGGAGTTTGTTTTGGATTCATCCAAGATGGCCACCAAGCACGTGGACCTCGCGCCATACTTCAACATGTCAGCCCTGGGCCGCTATTCGGTTACCGCGTCAGTCAAGATCAAGGACTGGGGCCTGACCGTGACCAGCCAACCCCAGGTGGTGGAGGTGGTGCGCGGCGTTAAACTTTGGGAACAGGAAATAGGCGTGCCCCCGGCTTCGCCGACCGATCACAGCCAGCCCGAGGTGCGGAAATTTTCGCTCGAGCAAACCCCCTACTCCGAGCACATGAAGTTGTACCTGCGCGTGACCGACGTCTCGGAGTCGCAGGTCTACAAGATTTTCCAGGTCGGCCCGATGATTTCCTTCAGCCGGCCGGAGCCGGAGCTGGACGCCCAAAACAATTTGCATCTGCTTTATCAATCGTCCGGGCACATGTTTCTCTACAGCGTGATCAACCCCCAGGGCGAAGTCGTGTTGCGCCAGACCTACGACTATTCTTCCACACGACCGCATCTCAAACAGGACAAGTCGGGAAGAATTGGCGTCGCGGGCGGAGTGCGTCACGTGGCGGACAACGATATTCCGCCGTCTCAAGAATTGCCCCTGGCCAATGTCGCTCCGCCCGCCAAGCCTTAGACTCATACGGGGACTATTGGGGGCGCTGTTGTTGGTGTGGGCGATTCCAGCCCGGACACAAAATCTCGTCCTGCATCTCAAAAACGGCGACCACCTCACCGGCTCGATCGTTTCCGAGAACACCAACGAGGTGCTCCTCTCAACCTGCTGGATCACAAATCTTGCCGTCCCGGTGTCCCAAATCGAAAGCCGCGAACTCTTGCCCATCGGCCCGACCAATTCTGCGGCCGGCCTGGCGCAAGTGCCCGTGCAAACGAACTCGATCCCAACCACCAATGTCGCGGCAAAACTAGCTCTCGCCAGGACGGCCGCCGGTCCCGCGGCTGCATCCGCGACCAACGATTGGTGGCATCGTTGGAAAGGCGACATTTCTCTGGGCACCGACCTGATTTTCGGGTCCAGCGATCAGCAGATTTATTTCGGGCACCTCAAACTCAATTACGCCCAGCCGTATCGCAGCGATCCAAAGGAATTCTTCCGCAACGAGCTGTCCTATGACGGCGAATATGGCCGGACGGACGGACTCGTAACCGCCAATCGCATGGACGGAAGTTCCAAAACCGACTTCGATCTCGGCCGCCGCCCTTACGTCTATAACCTGGGCAGGATCGGCTACGACGAGATTCGGAAGATCAATCTGGGTTACGAGGAAGGTCCCGGGTTCGGCTATCACGTCGTGACCCGGAGCAATTTTGTTGCGAACGCCGAGTTAGGCGCAGATTACCAGCAGCAGAACCGCTCTGATGGCACCACCACAAAGGACGTTTACTTTCGCCTGGCGGAGGACTCCACCTGGAAGGTGAATGACCACATCACCTTCACCGAGAAAATTGAATTCATGCCCCGCTACGCAAACCTGACCCAGTTCCGGTCACGCATCGAATCCACGCTGGCCTATGGGTTCCTGAAAAACCTCTCCCTGAACTTCACCGTCCTCGACTTCTACGACACCGAGCCCGCGGAAGGCGTCAAGCACAACCAGTTCGAATTCCGCAGTGCGCTCGGCTATAAATTCTGATTTCGATCACGCCGCCAGGATGCGCAGCCCCGCCGTGAGCTGGAGAATTTTTTCCGCGATTGTCGACAAATCCGGGAGCACAAAATCGTGGGGGTCGCGCCCGATCCACGGCGATTGCAAAAGCATCGTGGTGGCGCCCACCTGCCGGGCCGCGGCGGCGTCCTGCCACTTGTCACTGATCACAAAACAGCGGTCCAGGTCGAGATGCCATTTGAAGGCGGCTTCCTTGAAGAGACCGGCGCCCGGCTTGCGGCAGGGGCACTGGTCGCCTTCCGCGTGTGGGCAGACCAGGATGTCGTCCACCGGAAGCAAACGGCGCAGTAGATCGTGCATGCGGTCCAACTCGCGGCGCGAAACCCCGCCCAGCGAAAGTCCGGGCTGGTTCGTCGTCACGATCAGCAGATGACCGGCTGCCTTCAGCCGCTGCAAAACCGGCGCTGCTTCAGAATTTACCCGGAAGTCTGCCAGGCCCAGAGGAGCCACTTGCTGCTGACGCTCCACCCGCACGAGATTCAATATCCCGTCCCTCTCGATGAATATCGCCGTCTTCACACTTTCGTGCGAGAGCATAAAGCTCGCCTACTTTCAAACGGCCTTTGTAATCGCTCCAAACCCCTTTAATTCGTCAATTATGGACAGCAGTGTCGCAATTCTGAGAGCGCTCCTTTTTTCCACGCCCGCAAAGCTCAGGCCGATTTCGCAGCCGTGGATTTGGACCGGTATTGTGTTCCAATGGTTTACACTCTTGAAGTCGCCAAACGGTCTGTCGCAGAAGAAAATTCCCTCTGACTTAGACTGCGAGAGGGGACGATTCTGTCCTACTCCGTCCAGTCCGCAGACGCGGGGGCATGTTCCTGCATCTGCTTGATCACCGGCATGGCGCGCGCAATTGCGTTCTCCTCGGTTTGCCCCGGGAAGGCCTTCATTTTTACGCGCACCGAGGCGGCAGCGTCACCGTTGCGGTCGCGCAACGGCATGAAAACGGTCACCGTGTCCCTTTGCTTATCCAGATAAATCGTCCCGGTCCGGATCACATCGGCGTCGCTCTTCCGCCCGGGAGTGCCGATCTCCTTTTCGTCGTTGCTGGCCACCAGTTTTGGTTCCGGGGGCTGGCCCATCAGCATGAACACCTGCAAACCCAGCAGCCGCGGATAACTCACCATCGCCTCCCGCACCAGTGATTGCACCATCGGTTCGCGCGGCGTGTATTCAATGTGTGTCCCGGTGAAATAACTGACCGAGTCCGACTTGGTCCAGTAGGCGATGCGTCCGCTGCTGAAGGAATTGTCCGTGAGAGTCGGAATGATGTTTGTGTTTCCGTCCAGCGCGCAATGAATCTGGTTGCCCCGGCATTCCACCGTGATCTCATGCCACGTCTTTGGCGCCACTGATATCGTGCCCCCGAGGAGAGGCCCGCGCTCGCCATTCACCACCTTGTAAAATCGGAAGTTGTTGCCCAGCGCGCTGACCCGGACCACATAATAATTTCGTTCGTCCTGCACCCGAAAGGCAATCCCCGCCATCTGCTCGACGATCCCGCTCACAATCTTGAAACGGGTCGTCAGTTTGAAATCGCCGTACGTGTCATCCCCCAGAATCAGCATCGGGAAATGTTCATCTGTGAAATCCTCCGCTGTTTGCGCAACCACCGATTGTTTCGCCACCGCCGGCGCATTACCGCCCGCTGACCGACCCGGCAGCGCGACTTCATCGGCGACAATCTTCCAGACCCCCGGCTTGCCGGTGCCGGCCACCACACTGACACAACCGGTGGGCGAATCATTGATGGCCAGCTCGCTGAAATCAAAGGTGCGCTCGGCGGCGTGGGCGAGTCCCGCCCAGGCGACCAGAACGAGGCAAAGCAGCGTTTTGTGCATCGCCCCAAGCGTAACAAAAATGGGCCGGGCGACAAGTGTTTGTGCCCGGCCCATGAAAGGTCTGCCGGTCTCGCTCAAGGCTTCCAGATCATCTCCGCCACCGTTTTGCCGGCCGGGATGAAAGGCAGCACGTGCTCCGTATAGGGAACAATGACATCCAGCAGGTACGGTTCCTTCGAATCCAGCATCCGCTGCAACGCCGCGCGCAGGTCCTTGCGGAACATGACCCGTTCGCAGGGAACGTTGAATCCCCGCGCCATGGCCACATAATCCGGATAGATCTGTTTCACGTTTTCCGGATCACCCAGGTAGGTGTTGCCGCGATTGCCCTTGTAAAACCGATCCTCCCATTGCACCACCATGCCAAGGTGTTGGTTGTTCAGGATGATTGCCTTGGCCGCAATGTTTTCGATGTGCGCCGTGGCCAGTTCCTGGACGTTCATCAGGAACGAGCCGTCCCCGTCGATGTCGATCACCTGCCGGTTCGGGCACGCCACCTTGGCGCCGAGCGCCGCAGGATAGCCGAAACCCATGGCTCCAAGTCCGGCGCTGGTCAGCAACTGGCGCGGAAACTTGTACTTGTAATACTGCCCCGCCCACATCTGATGCTGGCCCACGCCGGTGGTGATGATTGCATCGCCGCCGGTCAATTCGTACAGCATCTCGATCACCATCTGCGGCAGGATGACCTCGTTCTCCCGGCCGGTCAGGTGCTCGCGCATGTGCTGCGATTGCGCCACCTCGTCGGTGATCCGGTAGCCCAGCGGCGCCTTGGCTTTCCACGTCGCAATCTGCTTGTGCCACGCGCTGAAATCGCGGGTGATCGGACGCTCCTTCACCATCGCGCTCAGTCGGCCCAAGGCGTATTTCACATCGCTCACGATTGGCAGATTGGCCGGCTTGTTTTTGTTGATCTCCGAAGGATCGATATCGATATGCACGATTGTGCCGGTCTCGCAAAATTTCTGCACGTTGCCGGTCACGCGATCGTCAAATCGAACGCCGAACGCCAGCAAAAGATCCGCGCCCTGTGCGATCTTCCGCGGCGGGTCACTCGGATTCTCCCGCGGGGCAAATTCGCCGCTCACCGCCCAATTCGCAAATGCCGCCCCGTGCATTCCCAGCCAGCGCAACGACAGCGGGTGGGTCTCGGGAAACGCGCCGCAGCCCATGATGGTGGTGGTGACGGGAATTTTGGCCGCCTCAGCGAACTTCAACAACTCGGCGCTCGCGTTTCCCGTGATGATGCCGCCGCCCACGTAAAGCACCGGGCGCTCTGACTTCTCGATCAGGCCGATGATTTCATTGAGTTCCAGGTCGCTCGCGCGCTGGTCCGGATTGTAGCCGCGCAATTTGACCTCACGCGGAAACACCGGCTGCGTCTTGGCCTGCTGAATATTCTTGGGCACATCCACCACCACCGGGCCCGGCCGGCCGGTCTGGGCGATGTAAAATGCCTCCTTGATGATCCGCGGAATGTCATTCACATCCGTCACCAGATAGCTGTGCTTCACGACCGGCAGGGTCATGCCGAAGAAATCCGTCTCCTGAAAAGCGCCTTTGCCGATCATGCTTTGCGGCACTTGTCCGGTGATCACCACCAGCGGCACCGAATCCATGTAGGCATCGGCAATTCCCGTGACGAGGTTGGTCGCACCAGGGCCGCTCGTGGCCATGCAGACGCCCGCCCTGCCCGTGGCGCGCGCATAGCCGCCCGCGGCAAACGCGCCGCCCTGCTCATGGCGCGGGAGAATGGTCCGGATCTTCGATTTGGTGAGCGCCTGGTGGAATTCCATGCTGGCGCCGCCCGGATACGCAAAGATCGCCTCGACCCCCTCCCGCTCCAGGCACGCGATCAAAATTTCGCTGCCCTGCATGGGGGCTCCCACCTCGGCCCGCTGTTTCCTGGCGGTGGGCTTCTTTGCGTTCTCGATTGTCTTGCTCATACTTGCTTGCTTTCAGTTTGCCGGCCGGCCTGCTGCAGTGCCATTAAAAAACCCCACAGCCGTTGCCGACCGTGGGGTTATTGTCGAAATCTGATTTACGCTCGACAAGAACCGACCGCGGTCGCGCCGGTTACGACGACGACACTCAGTACCAGTACCTGTCGAATATTCTGCATTCCCCATCAGACTAGTCAGGCCTGTTTCGCCGGTCAAGCCCTGATTCTCGGCTCTTTTTTGGCAAAACGGGCGCAATCCGGGGTCAAACACCGTGGTGTGGTGCAGGCGGCGACCCGGGTCTTTATGAACATTCGAGGCCAAATCCCCTGAAAACATTGATGTTTGGTGCATTGTCTGATTCGCTAATGGGTGTGGCAAGTGCCGCTAATACTTTTATTCCAGCTTTGACAGAACGCAGAATTCATGTTTCACTACACTCAAGTAAGCGATCGAATTTCGGGCATTTTATAAAAATTGTTCTTTGGGTGCCCATGGTTTTCGGCCTCGGTTGGGTACAGATCGGTGCCGATGTTCTACTGAATCCTACTGTTGTACTAATTCGAAAATTCCCCGGGCTTCTCGGTCACCCCCTGACTGATTAGCCCGGTTTTTATTTGTACCGATACCGATATCGACGCGGGCTCTCACGCCCGCCAATCGACTTGCCAAGCGGGTGGCGCGCGCTGATAAGGTTTCCCGAGTCTTTCAAATGAAAACGAGCCTCCCGAAGTCAGACGGATTGCCCCGTGAACCGCTCTGGATTGCCGCAGGGCTGTTGACGCTGGTAGCTGTCGTGTTCCGGTCATTGTGGAGCGCCGATTTTCTAACGTATGACGACACGGAATACGTTTTTAGCAATCCCCATGTGACCGCCGGATTCACGCTGGAGGGCCTGCTTTGGTCATTTACCACTTTGATGGGTGGATTTTGGCATCCTTTGACATGGCTCTCGCACATGCTGGATTTCCAGTTGTTTGGTCCGTTCCCAGGGTGGCATCATTTGACTAACATCGCGCTGCACGGCTTCTCCTCCATTCTGCTTTTACAGTTTCTCCGCGAAGCAACCGGAGCCCTCTGGAGAAGTGCCCTCGTGGCGGCCCTTTTCGCCATCCATCCGCTCCATGTCGAATCCGTTGCCTGGATCACCGAACGCAAGGACACACTTTGCGGCGTTTTTTTCCTTTCTGCTGTCTGGTGTTACTCGCGATATGCCAAAAACCCGGGTCTTGTCCCCTGGCGTTCGAAATACTGGTGGCTGACATTCCTGGCGTTTGTCTTCGCCTTGATGAGCAAATCCACAGCCATGACTCTTCCCGTATTGCTGCTGCTTCTGGACTGGTGGCCGCTGCGAAGCTCTCCGGTGAACCAGGTTGCCGACCCGCCATCAGACCACGCGCGCTTGGGCTCAAGGGCATTTTGGCTCGGGAAAACTCCCTTCATGGTCGCCGCCGCCCTGTCACTCTTCGTCACCTGGCAGGCTCAAATCGGCGACAAAATGGTCCATTCAACCGAGCAGTTTGCGATCAGTCATCGGCTGGCCAACGCTTGTGTTTCCTGCGCGATTTATCTCGGCCAAATGTTGTGCCCTGTCCATCTGGCGGTTTTTTATCCATATCGGACAGATATTCCCCTAGCGTCCGTTGTCTGCTCGATAATGCTCCTATTGGTTATTTCCCTGCTGGCATTCCAGCAGCGGCGCTCCCGGCCATATTTACTTTTTGGCTGGGCTTGGTTTCTGATCAGCCTCGCCCCCGTGCTGGGATTGGTCCAAACCGGCATCCACGCGCATGCGGATCGTTATACCTACTTCCCCGCAATTGGCATATTTGTCGCCGTGGTCTGGGGGCTTGCCGAGCTTTTATCGGCGATGCGGCTCCTGCCGGTTGCCCAAGGGCTGGCCGCTGCGGCGCTGGCAGGCTGCGCCATCACGTCCATCACCCAGACCCAGTACTGGCTCAGTTCGGAGACACTCTTCCTCCGGGACCTTGCCGTTGCTGGAGAAAATGAAGTCGCACTCTGTAATCTTGGCGGGTGGTCCTTGAAAAACCATCACTATCAGGAAGCGGAGAAATATTTTCGCCGGGCTCTATTGGTAAACCCCGCTTCGGAAGATGCCTGCTGCGATCTGGGGGTTGCCCTGTGGTCGCAGGGAGAGAATCAACAGGCGGTTCAAGTGTTCCGGGATTGGCTTCGCCGCGAGCCGAATCGTGCGAGCGCGCACGCCAATTTGGGGAGCGCCCTCTTCCGAATGGGCGCGCTTGACGAAGCAATCTCTGAGCACCGGGCTGCCATCAGGCTCAACCCCTTGAACGCCGGACTTCACGTTAATCTGGGGAATACGCTTTTGAGTGCGGGCCGCGCAACCGAAGCTGTGACGGAATACCAGGCGGCGATTGAAATCGAGCCGGGGCTGGCATACGCCCATTTTTGCCTCGGGTTTGCGCTGGGGCAGACTGGAAGGTCGGACGCGGCTATTTCGGAATATCGAACCGCAGTCCGGCTGAACCCTGGGCTGGTTGATGCCCATTTCAACCTCGCCACGGCGCTGGCCAAGCTGAATCAAACCACTGAATCCATCCGTGAGTTTGAAGCGGCGCTTGCACTGAGGCCCGGGGATGCGAATGGACATCTTCGTCTTGCCCTATTGCTTCTTTCCGTGGGTCAACGGGAGGAGAGCATTCTTCATCTGAATGAGGCTCTGCGATTGAACCCGGATCTTTCCGAAGCCCGCCAGGCATTGGCCAGCCTGGGAGCAACCACAAAATAAGCCAACCAAGACGGACTGGAAATTCTCGGCATCATACAAATGTGTGATTTGTCGAATGCCTCTTGCAATGTAGCCTGCCTAATGCGATCATTTGTCCCGGATTCCAATAAACTGTTCGTCCTTAGAAGACCCATGTGCCCGCAACCCTTTGGCCGTACTGTCCGGATTCGCCCTCGCGAAGGTTTCACTCTGATTGAACTATTGGTGGTAATCGCCATCATCGCCATTCTTGCAGGCCTTCTCCTGCCGGTTCTCCAATCCGCCAAGCAGAAGGGCTACGCCGCCGCCTGTATCAACAACCAAAAGCAATTGGCGCTCGCCTGGATCATGTATGCTGACGATAGTGGCGATAAGATCGCCAATCTCAATATCAGTACTTCTGGCGTGGGGTGGATGAATGCGCCCACTCCCGCCATCAATTCTTCGATGACCGTGGAGTCCGCCCTGCAGGCCGTCAGAGCCGGATGGAACACCGGCCTTTTTGTGAAGTATGCCCCGAATTTCGAGATCATTCACTGTCCCGCCGACATCCGAAATCGCCTTCCGATAGGCAATACTCCTAACGTGCAGTGGGCCTACGGCAGCTATGCAGGCGCGGGCGGTGCCAACGCGGGCGGTTTCCGGATAGGCAGCACCTACAATTGTGCCGCCAAGGCCGATTTTTTGGCGCCTTCCGAGCAGTATGTTTTCGTGGAAGAACAGGATTACCGTTACGGATACAATGAAAACGGCTGGGACATCGAGGATCCGGGTTGTCCCAGGACGGGAATCGGTCATGGAGATTGGGTGGATACCGTTGCATGCAAGGCGCATGTGGATAGCAGCACATTCGGCTTTGCGGATGGGCATGCCGGCAAGCATCGGTGGGTCTCGATTCTGGGCAAACCGGCGGTCAATGGTTATCCTTACAGCCTTCCTGCTCTCGCCGATTCGCCCCACAACGACCTGGACTGGATCTGCATCAACATGCCCTTCAATTGGGACGCGTACAAGGCTTCGCATCCCAGTTGTAATTAGCACTCCACATCGCACAAGTACGCCGCTCACGACCCAGCCGCCACTGTGTCATTTGGATGCACAGTCTGTCTGCATTTTCACCGGCGCTAATCGTTTTTTGGCGTGGTGGCCCTCCCGATATTCATTCATCGCCCGACCATACCTTTTGTTAATACATATAAATCAATGTCTTATGCGCCAACGCTCGAGGTCAGTGCCGATGACTCCAGATGCCGACCCGGCGTCGTATCGGATTTAGAGCGTCAAAAGCTTCCTCTCAAACGAACGTTCGACACAAAACGTGCTTGCACTGGAAGGGGGCAGGTGTGATAATTTCCTCAGATTCCAGCGAACAACAGATCAGAATGCAGCTATGCAGACCCAGTTTCTCAGCCGCCCAGTGCCTTTTCGTACCCGGAATGGCTTTACCTTGATTGAGCTTTTGGTGGTTATCGCCATCATTGCCATTCTCGCCAGCCTTCTCCTGCCGGTCCTGCAGTCCGCCAAACAAAAGGCGTATGTGGGGAGTTGTATCAACAACCAGAAGCAGCTCATGCTGGCCTGGCTGCTTTACGCCGAGGATGCCAATGACTTCATCGTCGGCGGTGGCATCGGCAATAACACCAACTGGATCAATACTCCCAATCCGGTCGGCTCTTCTGCCACGGACCTGAACTCGGCCCTGAGAGCGGTCAACGATGCCTGGAATACAGCCGCGCTGGCAAAGTATGCGCCTAATTCTGCGATACAGAATTGTCCTTCCGACCCTCGAACCCGTATCCCGGTTCCCAACGGCGTCAATGGGCTCGGCCAGCATTGGGCCTATCAAAGCTATTCCGTGGCGGGAGGAGCAAACGCCGGTGGTTTTCAGGTCGAAAGCAAGAATTGGACGTTAAACAAAAAAGGAGACTTTAGGTCTCCCTCAGAGCAGTATGTTTTTGTGGAGGAGCAGGACGAACGAGCCGGTTACAATGAAGGTGGTTGGGGCTTGAACGACCCTGGTTGCCCCCAGACTGCACAGGGCCACGGCCCTTGGTGGGATGTCGTGGCGGCCAAGGCCCATCTCGATAGCAGCACACTCGGTTGGGCCGATGGCCACGCCAACAAACACAAATGGGTGGAAATTGTCGGAGTCCAGGCGGCTAACCACTATCCTTGGAGTCCTGGCGATGGGGACGATTTGACCTACATGTGCATTCACGCCCCGTTCAATTGGGACGCATATAAGAGCACTCACCAGTGTAACTGAGCAGGTTTTGCTTTCCCCCGCCCGCGTTCGTCGCGGGCGTTTTTTTGTACACACCTCGTCGTCGAAAGTCGGTCGATTTATTGTAGGCCGCCTTTGCCCTGTGCGTGATTCGTCACCCGAAAGTTCACACCTACGTGAGGCAACTGTGGATGCCGGGGATTGATCCCTTTTCGCCAAAAATTGGCTGCCAATTTTCAGTGACATCCTCCTGCCGAACCGCGTACAATTATGGTGATATCGGAGGACAAACGGAACCGGAATGAACAACCCCGCAACGGACAAGCAGCAGCGGCGTACCGATCACTTCAATCGTTTCGCCGTGGGGATCGTCATCCTGGGAATCATCCTTTTTGACACACCGCGCGTGCACGCTGTTCCGCTGGACGCCGGCACACCGGTTGCCTGCTTCACAAACCTGGCCGACGCATTCCTGCGCGACTTCGCCACTCAGAACGCCACGGCGTATCCGGCGGGTCTGTGCATCACCAATATCCCTGTTTACCCGACGAATCTATATACACCGGCCGTCCACCGCCTGCTCCAACTCGCCGCCAATATTTTCGAAGCCACCACCAATCGCTGGTTCGAAAATCCATCCGGCGGCACCAACGGCCCGCCCTTCCCGACCGTTTTTCGGCCGCTCTTTGGTGTGCAGGGGAGCAATATTTTCATCAGCGGTTACGTCGAGGCCGGTCCCACCAACCAGGATTATCAAACGCTCTGGCGTCCGCTGGCCCTGCCGGACGACGCACCCACCATAATAGCCAACGGCGGCGCAACGAACATCTACGGCATCCCCTACATCATCGGCGCGCGAAAGGGATTTCCCAATTTCAATGAGATCAGCTTCGACACCGTTTCCCAGATCACGCGAAAGCTCGAAATAGACAAAGTCGCGGTTGGCACCCCGAGAATGTATTGGAGAACCAATCAGATGTTCCAGATTGGCGTGTCCAACGTCATCGGCATCGAGGCATGGAATCCCTACGCCAGTCCCTATCCGCGAGACCTCGATGTGATTATGGCGGACGACCTGAGAATGTCGTTGTCCGTAGTCAACAGCGGAAGTACGAACTTGGTTTACATTACAAATCTTGGCACGCCGGGAAATTTTGTGATCGGAACAAATTTCTTGATCCCGGCAAACGCTTGGAGCGGATTTCCAAATTCCACAATTCCTTCCGTAAACGCCGCTTCGTTTGTGACTCTCTGGAGCAACGTGTTTTTCATTCCCGACCTGGCCTACGTGCGGGCCACCCAGCAACTTGTAGGCACCAATGCCAGTTCTGCATTCGAACCCATACCGTACTTTGGCGATCCGGTCCCACATTTTATACTGAGCGTCACCAATCGCTTTCGCTTCCTGATGCTCGACCCGGCGACGAGCCGGCTGATTGATTACGTGCAACTGCAGCGAATAATGGTCGTCCGAGATTTGACGGCGGAACTGCTGATAAACGATTCCCTCGGATTATGGAGCACAAACTTCACTGGCGCGAATGGTGTCCCTTCGGGAATTCTCAACCAAATTCAGTACTCCCTCGGCAATTTACCCATCACTCTCTCCCAGTGGAATAACGCCCAAATTCAACCGTCTACCAGCCAAAGCAAGGCCGCCGCAATTGAAGGGTTCAGTTACTGGTTCTACAATGATCCGCAAACCAGCAATGACCTGGTACAAACAGCGCCTTTTTCACCCACCGCCAAATTCAATCAATCGTGGTCATGGCAGGCCGATGATCCATATGTGCACCATTTCTTGTCGGACCTGAATGACACCTCTCCGAAACAGGGTGCGCTCTCAGCCATTATTCCTCCCAACAACGGCACTCTTTCGTTTTTGAATGTGATTCTTCCCAACCTCTCCCGCGTAAATACTCGTTATCATCCCTGGAATTTTTATTCAAACGAAACCGGTGATCCCGGCCTCACCGATCCCGCCTTCAAAGACCCACTCGTTTACAACGCAGACGCCTGGACATTTCCGACTGGCCAACCCCTCAGCGCGACTTGGCTTGGCCAGGTGCACCGCGGCACTCCATGGCAGACGGTTTATCTGAAGTCGGCGCTCGTCGCCAACACCAGCGCCTGGCGGCAATGGACCGGCAACACAAATTCTCCCGACGCCCTTCGCACCATGCCAACCAATGACTGGCATCTCGCCGGGTTGTTTGCGTCGCTCGTCAACACGAATTGCCTGCGCGACATGCTTCCTGTCAACCAAATCGACCAGGCCTCCTGGTCCACGGTGTTCAGCAACGGTGTAACGGTCCTGACCAATGTGTCACCGATTGAACTGGACTCCGTGCTCATGGATGGCAACTCGCCGCAACTGGCGACCGTCATCAATGGCATCAATGGCGCGCGACAAAAGCAGCCGCGTGGACTCTTCCGTGATGTCGGCAATGTTCTGGCCGTGCCTGAACTCACCATGAATTCCCCCTGGCTCAATCCTGCCCTTCTGAACACGATCTCCGACGCCGCCTACGAAGCCATCCCCGCCCAGATGATCGGTGCCTTGCGCCTCGATTCCATTGGCGTCACCGTTCCATCCGCCAGCCAACCCCAATTCCAGTTCACCGGTTACGATGGCCACACCTATTCCGTGGGAAGTTCACCGGACCTCGTTCATTGGACTGTCGTTGGCTCATTCACTCCCACCAACGGCGTCTTTACCTTCACCGATCCCCTCGGTAGCGGCGCCTCCCAGCGCTATTACCGGAGCATCCTCGTCCAGTAGGCCGTAACCTTTGTGCGAAGTCGCGGGTCGTATGAATAATAATCAGCCATTCGGATATGCCTGCGGAAGCATTCTCTGGATGAATGGCGAATGGAATCGACTGAAACAACCAAATGAAAGTGTCTATGCAACGTAAACCTTTGATCGGCCTCCTGTCAGCAATTACCTGCGCAATTATTGCGCTGCTGCTCGCACCCTCAACCCAAGCCCAAGGGAAAGCCGATCCCTCCGGCACCTGGATGTGGACTGTCCCCGGACGCAACGGTGGCCCCGATCGCACCAACAAACTTGTCCTGAAAGTTGAAGGCGAGAAACTCACCGGCACCGTCACCTCGCCGGGCCGCAACGGCCAGACCAGCGACACCGCCATTTCTGACGGCACCATCAAGGGCGACGCAGTGGCGTTCACCGTCACCCGCGAATTCAACGGAAACACCATGACGATCAAATATTCCGGGAAAGTCAGCGAGGACACCATCAAGGGCAAATCGGAGATGACCCGCAATGACCAGCCGGTTACCCGCGATTGGGTAGCCAAGCGCGAAACGAAATAACCCTCTTCCTTTGTCTCCCATCCCCGGCTGCGCGGGGATGGGAGTCCGTTCCGCATTCGCCCGTCCGCAGAACATCCATCCGTTGACAACCGGGAGGCTTCGTCGCAGACTCGCGCGCGTTGGAACGAAGCAAACCCATGACCGCCCAGCCAGTTGCCGCGGCGAAGCTCGCGCATGCAGACCACTTCTTTCCAGACGCGCAACAATCAAACTCTCGAAATCTTCACCGAGAAGCGCTCCGGCTGTTTCGAAGTATGGATCGTCGGCCCGCAGGAAGGTCGCCGCACTATTCTCAATCATTATCTGACCCGGGATAATCTGCAGGCGCGGCTCCGCTACACCAAAACCGAGCTTCCAGCCTGGCTCGTTGCCCAACCTGACAGCCTGCCGGAACTCAAGTCCGCGTTTGCCTTGAAGGACGAAGAAAGCCTGGAGGTGGGCACTTTTTGGGATTCCCCGGAATTGTCGGAGCATTTGGGCGCTGTCGCCGCTTTGGACTGCAATCAGACCACGCTTGAAGCCGCCCGCGCCGATCTCGTGGGCTACTGGACCGACGGCTCCTCAACCTTGAGTTTCGGCCCAGATGCCTCTTTTTCAGCGAGCCTGGCACCCAACCCCGTCCATCCTTTCCTTCGTGCCGTGGCCAAATCCTGTCCCGACCAGTGGCTGCTTTCCGAGTCCTGGCAAATCCGTGTGATGAATCGCGAAACCCGGAAGGCGGACCGAACCGTGGTTCACCGTGTTTTGCCCGCTGAACTTCACCTTGGCGGAACCGGAAACTGCATTGCTTACGTTTTCAAGCGGCCGGCAGGTTCGCCGGTCGCAAGCGGCTAATTATTCTCGAGGTACTGCTGCAGTTCAGTTGAGTCACCCAAACCGGCAAGAATGTAAACCTTGTCGCCATCTGACCAGGTCGCTGCCGTGCGATGCAGAATCGTATCGTACCGGACCTTGCCTGCAGGAAGCGAGTTCGGCGTAAAATCCGATCGGCTGGCCGCAAACAACCAGAGATCATTTTGGCGGCCATCGGCTGTCTTGCCCGCCAGCAGGCAGACCATCGAGTATTTGCGATCGTGCCAGAGCCCCGCCGAACAACCGAGCGCCGGCAGTTTTTCCATGGGCTTCGGAATCGTATAGTCCGAAACCCAGCGCTTCGCTCGCAGATAATCATGAATGTCTGACTGGCTGGCGGCATGCATTTCCATCGCATAACCCCTTTGCGCTTCACGCACCACACGCTGCTCGAAATCGGCGAAACTATAAACCGGCTTGGCCGGCTGGACCATTCGCCACACGCCGACGGCAACGAGCACCAACACCGCTGCCGCTGCCAGCCAGGTGGCCAGACTGGGAAAGGCCGAAACCTTCTCCCGCGCGGCGTTTTCCAGCAGGATCCGGCGCTTCAGGTCCGCCGGTACTTCGATTTGTTTGAGCTTGCTCCGGATCGCAATGTAATTGCCGCAATGCTCGTCGAACCACTTGGCCAGCTCGGGGTCCCTTTGAATCGCCTGCAGCGCCTCCGCCATATGCGGATCCATTGCGTCGGTCGTGCCGGGCCGATACAACCGCAAGACTTCCCTGGCTCTCGCGCTATCCATTGGCCCCCTCCTTCGCCTGATTGTTGCCGCCGGTAAGAATCAATTGCTGTAATTGAGCCATGCCACGTGAAATGCGGGATTGGACTGTGCCCAGGGGGACTTGCAGGATATCGGCAATCTCCTTGTAGGAATAGTCCTCCATGTAAAACAGCGCGAGCGGCGCCTGGTACGGTTCGCTGACCTGATTCAACAGTTCGACCACTTGTATGGAGTCGAGTGCATTCACCATTTCGGGTGAAATGGAAGGCAACTCCTGGTCCATTTCCGTGAGTTCGAAGTGGGGGAACCGGGCCACCTTTCTCCGCATGTTGAGGAATTCCCGGTGCAATGTCGTAAAAAGCCACGTCTTCACCTTGGACCCATCCCGCAATTGGTGGCCTTTGGTGGCCCAAATGTAAAAAGTTTGTTGTGTAAGATCGCAGGCATCCGCTTCGGAACGCGTCAGACTGAAGGCAAATTGATAGAGGGACCCGTAATACCGGGTCACCAAACTCTCAAAGCCAATATCGCCAGGCATAACGCATTCATCGCTGGTACGACCTTCCAGCGAACACTTTGTTCCCGCGGAAAACAGCTTCCGTCAGGCAGTGGACTCACTTTGCCCCCGGTCCACCCCAAAAACGAGGGCAAAATGGGTTCTCCGCCCGGTTGCCGTGCTCGCATGGAACATCAGGCCTTTCCCAAGCCTCTTAAATTCAAGATTCTTACATGAAAGGAATACCCGGGAACTCGCCGATTCGCCAGCATCAGGCCGCAAAAAGCCCGCCGAACCGCACAATTCTTCCTCTTCGAAGGTGGATTTCGGTGGCCTTCAAACTCGATGTCTGTCAAGCCGGCTCCCGAGGGCAAAACCAGCCTTTGAGCAGGTTTTCAAGGCACAAAAGCGTGCGTTAAAGGCGGGCGATTCGTGTCTGAGTTCATTGCGTACACTTAAGCTTTTGGAGATGAATTATTTAGGATAATCCAAGCCAAAATTGCAACTTTGGGTCAGAAACCGTCAGCTCGCATCGGCTGGAGTTGGGTTTTAGTGCCAATTGGGCAATAATCCTGCAAATCTTTTCTTTACATCTGATGGCCAACGCGTTATTTTAAACCAACTCAGCCGTAATCTATCCTGTGGCAACTCGCATAACAACGGCGTCCATCCATCGTACCTGCACGCAAAAGGTGTCTTTGCGCGGGTTCGCCGCAAAGCGCGCGGGTTTCACACTTGTGGAGTTGCTCGTGGTGATTGGCATCATCGGTATTTTGGCCGCAATGGTTCTGCCGGCCTTGTACCGTTCGAAAGCCAGGGCGCAGGCCATCCTGTGCATGAATAAGCACAAGCAGCTTTCCCTGGGATGGACGATGTACTCCGGCGACAATAACGATCATCTTGTTTACAACATCGGCCAAAAGACCGGCGAAGCTGCCGTGGCGCCGGAGCAGGCGGCCAACAACTGGGTCAACAACATAATGGATTGGACTCTGAGTTCCGATAATACCAATCTCGCTTTTGTGGGGTCATCCAAGCTTGGTCCTTACGTCAGTTACTCCACGGATCCCTATAAATGTCCGGGCGACACCGCACTGAGTGACGTGCAAAAGCAGGCGGGCTGGACCGCTCGAGTTCGCAGTGTGTCCATGAATGCCATGGTTGGGAATCCCGGCAGCAGCCTGCTTCAAGGTGGCGTCACGAATATCAACAATCCGTCATACGTGCAGTTTTTGAAGGAATCCGATATTCCGACTCCTTCCTTCATTTATGTCTTTGTGGACGAGCACTGCGACAGCATCAACGACGGCTACTTCCTGCCCACACCAAGCGATTCCTACTCGGAAATGGAATGGCTGGATCTTCCCGCTTCGTATCATAACGGGGGCGGCAGTTTTTCCTTCGCAGATGGCCATACCGAGATTCATCGCTGGGTGTGCGACAGCACCCGCCAGCCCAACCGCGCGTTTGGCGCCACCCTCCCGTTGCTCTTGCGTCTGCCGCAAGACCGCACGGATCTCAATTGGGTGCTGCAACGAACCAGCGTAGAGTTCGATCATTGAGCGGAACACTTCCGCTTTCACATCCCTCCTTTTTCTCCCGTCGGAATCTTCGACCGTATTACTTAGATCCTCGTGACAGTCATCGTTGACAATGAGGTTCAAGCTGGCGTAATTAGCGATTCTGGAAACATGACTTCAATCATTTCCGAATCGAAACGGCTTGGCTTACGCTGGATCGCGATCGGCATCATCGCGGTCTGGATCGCAGGGTGCGCCGGTTCACGTCGGGCGAATTCCCGCTCGAATTGGTCTGCACAAACACAGGGTTCCACTCCGCCAACATTCCTGGTTGGAGTTCCCGGCCTTTTGCTGACAAATCTGGCCAGCTTCAGCGCGCATGTGGTCTGGCAGACACAGTCCAACACGCTCCCACCGGTCAAAATCGCCGGCGAGTTGCTGGTTCGAGGCGGCCGTATGCTCTATGCGCCCGCGGGAGGCAGTGATTTCAGCTTCATTTGGGACACCGCCACGCGCCGGGGATTCGTGATGAACGAGGCTTTGCAGGGTTACGCCCCGATCGCATCGGATATCAGGATCACGGCCATCAATTTCGCACCGGCGGGCAGTCTTGCCCCGGCGCGCATGAATGGATTTTCCTGCCGGCCAGTGCGGGCTCAGGCAACTTTGGTTGACGGGTCGCATTCGGCATTCGTCGCGTGGCAGGCCGCCGAACTGAAATATTTGCCGGTTCGCATCGAGTCTGCCGATGATCCGGCTCGCTTCACGTTGGAATTGACCCGCATCCGGCAGGAAATGCCTTCGGAGGAGCTCTTTTCGCCGCCCGCAAGCTTCACCAAATACGCGAGCGCCGACGCCATGTTGAACGAACTTTTCGCCCGTCAGCATCCCGTCCGGAAAAGCGAACCACTGGAATCCCTGCCCCCGGATTTGCGCCAGGTTCCGGATCGGCGGGGACCGGCTTATTAGCTCTCCTGCGTTCTGCCAGTGGCGCTTTTTCCCCGGACCTGCTATAAAAAGCAATGCGGTTCTGTTGTGGGAACCAGGCTCGGAAAGTCAGGCTGCTGCTTGCGGCAATTCTTGCCGTCGCCATGCCGCTTTTGGGCGCGCCGCAACAGCGGAGCTTGAATCTCTCCTTTAAATCTCTCGAAAACGGATCCCAAACCGATTCTCTTGCCGCTGATAATGTCTGGCTCTATGTCCCCGCCGACTCCGCCCCCACGCCGTTTCTCAAGCCGGGAAAATTCCAGGCCGCCTGGGATGGTTTTGTCACTCCCGATGAGGACGCTGACTGCGGTTTCCGTGCGGAACTCAACGGCCGCCTGCGGGTTGCTTTAAATGGCAACACCATTCTGGACTGTTCGACAAACGGACCCATCGAAACCGCGTCGCCGGTTCATTTGAACAAGGGGACCAATCGGCTGAAGGCATTCTTCACCAGCCCCGCCGCGGGTGACGCGTTCGTGCGCCTGTTCTGGATTCCCAAACCGGGATTCACCCAGCCGATACCGCTCGATATGCTCAGCCGGGATGACGCCAGCCCAGGACTGGCGGAATCCGGCAACCTTTACCGTGGGCGCGAATTATTCCTCGAGTTTCGCTGTGCCAAGTGCCACACAACTTCGATCCCGGACCGGGGAGTCCCTGAGCTTGCGATGGATGCGCCGGCATTTGCCGGGATTGGCTCGCGCAGGAACCATGACTGGATCGCACGCTGGGTTGCGGACCCGAAGGCATTGCGCCCGGCCGCGCGCATGCCGAAAATCCTGCATGGTCCCGATGCGGCGCGAGATGCGGAAGCGATTGCCGATTATCTCAGTTCCCTGCAAGCGAGCGCACCAGTCGCGACCACGCCGGAAGCAGATGGCACGCAAGTGATGTTCGGCCGCAGTCTGTTCGATTCGCTTCACTGCGCCGCCTGCCACCAAAATCCAGAGGAACCGGGAAACAGCCCCGAGAAGATCCCCCTTCGCTACGTCCGCCAAAAATTCCCGGGGGCTGCGCTGGCCGACTTCCTCGAAAAGCCCGACGCGTTCTACGCATGGATTCGCATGCCGAATTTCCGGCTATGCCGGACCGAGGCGGAGCAATTGGCGGCCTATCTCGTGGCGAAGGCTGATACAGCCAATAAGCCATCAGATTCCGCGCCAGCCCAGGCCTCCATCGAACAAGGCAGAAAACTGGTTCAAAGTTCCGGCTGTTTGAACTGTCACGTGCTCAATATCGAGAACCATTTCTCGGCACCATCACTGGACGCATTGACTGCCGATAAATGGAATCACGGCTGTCTTGCGGATGCGGCTGATCAATCCCGCAAGGCGCCGGTGTTCAGCTTCACGGCGGACGAGCGCGCAGCCTTGCGGGCTTTTGCCGCGACCGATCGTGGGTCACTGGCGCGTCATGTTCCGGCGGAATTCGCGGACCGGCAGAGCCGGATTCTGAATTGCCGCGAATGCCATGGGAAATTCGATGGTTTCCCGGGTTTCGACGTGCTGGGCGGCAAGCTCAAACCGGAGTGGTCGAAGGCATTCATCGCCGGGGAAATCACGAATAAGCCCCGTCCCTGGCTGGCGGCACGCATGCCTTCTTTCGGAATTCGCGCCGAGCCCATGGCTCAAGGCCTGGCAATGTTGCATGGATACCCGCCCCACTCTCCGTCAGAACCGCCTGTTGACATGGACAAGGCCGAAACCGGCCGTAAGCTGGCGTCGATGGGAGGTGGTTTCTCATGCGTGACCTGCCATGGGGTCGGCGATGTGCGTGCGCTCGCGTTCGATGTGGCCGGGGTGAATCTGGCTCAAAGCGGCGCGCGGCTCATGAAGCCCTATGCCCAACTCTGGATTCGGAACCCCCAGTTGATCGACCCTTCCACAAAGATGCCCGTCTATTTTGATGACGCCGGAAAGAGTCCGCTGGGAGATTTTTTCGGCGGTGACGGCGGGCAGCAGATCGATGCCCTTTGGGAATACCTGCGCCTGGGCGAAAGGATGCCGCCACCGGCATCGCCCTGACCTGCCTCTTTATTTCAAATTGCGCGAGGCATCCGGACCCACGCGCCCTTGCGACGACTGCTCTTCAGAGCCGTTTCCAAAAATGCCATTCCCGTCCAGCCATCTTGAATGGTCGCATACTGCGATCCATCCGCGTCAAAGCGGCCTTTGGATTGCCAGCGCCGGACATCCTGCTCGAAGCAACGATGAAGCCGGGCGAAGGCATCGTGAAATCCCTCCGGATGGCCGCCGGGAAGCGATGGTTCCGCAAGCAGTTCAGCCGGGACGCGCGGCGGAAGAAAACCATCGCCCGGCGTGACTGTGCCGCGCCAGTACGTGCGATCCGGCTGATTGGGCTGATGAATCGTCAAACTTTCCGGTTCCTCCTGACGCCAGCGTAGTGTGCCCTTCGTTCCTGCAATCAGTATGCCCAGGTCATTCTTGCATCCGATGCAGATCTGCGATGCCCGCACCAGGGCTTTCGCGCCTTTCGTGAGCTGACAATACGCGGTGAAATGATCATCGAGCGCGCGGCCCTTGACGAATATTTCCAAGTGAGCCGAAACCGCAGTCACCTCCAGGCCGGTGATGTAGCGCAGTTGCATCAACGCGTGGGTGCCGATGTCTCCGCCGCAGCCGGAAATCCCCGTCAGCCTGGGGTTCGCGCGCCAGACCGCCTGTTTTTGTCCGGTGTCCTCGAGCCGGCCCGCGAGCCAGCCCTGCAAATAATGCGAATCCACCCAGCGGACCTCGCCGAGCAGACCGCTTCGCACGATGTACCGGGCCAGCCGGCTCGTCCAATGACCGAGGTAGGTGTGCGCCACTCCGAAGGGAACACCAAGCCGGCGGACCACCTTGAGCAAGGCTGTGGCTTCCTTCAGATTCAAGGAGAGTGGCTTTTCGCAAAATACGGGTATGCGTGCGCGCAACGCCTTCATGGCCGGGTCGAAGTGCGCATGATTCGGCGTCACGATGACGATATAATCCAGGCGCTGTTCACGAGGCAGGTTTCTCTGGTCAGCGATAAGCGCATCGTAACACGCGTAACCTCGAATGGGGTACGGCCATTCTTTGGCATCCGCCAGCGCCAGGCGCGGATCGGAGCGCAAGGCGGCGGCAGTGACGCGGCGCGTTCCGTCCATGTGAATCGCGCGCTGGTGCGCATGGACGATGAAGGCACCCCGACCCCCGCCGATCAAACCGACATTGAGAGGTCTGTTGGACATATCTGCTGGATGGCTTGCAAGTTAACGGGTGCGCTGCGGCGATCAAGGCTTTTCGCGTCAAAGTGGTATTGAATGCCGCAAACGTACCCTTATAGTCAGCCCGTGGACCGCCCGATTCACGAGCAAACCGCTATGCCTATTCAATTCACCGCCGCTGAGATCGCCCGTGTCGTGGAAGGCGAAGTGCTCGGGGACGCTTCCCTCAGCCTCATCGGCTTCGCGCCGGCCGACCGGGCCCAGCATGGCGACCTGACCTTTGCCGAGAACGAAACCTACTTCGAACGCGCCGAGGGGAGCGCCGCATCTGCCATCCTTGTGGCGGGAAATTTTCATTCGCAAAACAAGACCCTGATCCGCGTAAAGAACGCGCGCGTGGCGTTTGCCAAGGTGCTGCCCTTGTTTTTTCCCGAGCCGGGATTTGCGCCAGGAATTCATCCGAGCGCGGTGGTGGACAAATCCGCCCAGGTGGACCCAACGGCGCATATCGGGCCGCACTGTACCATCGGTGAACAAGTGAAGATCGGAGCGCGCACGGTTCTTCAAGGTTGCAATTGCGTGGGCGCGAATTCCGTTCTGGGCGAGGACATCAACCTGTTCCCAAATGTCACGGTTTATCCACGCACCCAAATTGGCCGGCGTGTGCGCATCCATTCGGGCACGGTGATCGGGTCGGACGGTTTTGGATATGTATTCGACGAAGGCGCGCATCGCAAGGTGCCGCAGATCGGGAATGTCGTCATTTGCGACGACGTGGAAATCGGCGCCAATGTGACCGTGGACCGCGGCGCGTTGGGCCCGACGACCATTGGCAAGGGAACGAAAATCGACAACCTCGTCCAGGTGGCCCATAACGTGAACATCGGGGAGCATTGTCTGCTGATAGCGCAGGTGGGGATCGCCGGAAGCACGCGCCTGGGAAATTTTGTGATTCTCGGCGGGCAGGTTGGCTTGGCCGGCCATTTGAAGCTCGGCAACGAGGTCACCGTCGCGGCCCAATCCGGCGTGATGCACGACATCCCTGACGGCGAGAAAGTGCTGGGCTCGCCGGCGCTGCCCGATCGGCAGGCCAAACGGCAGTACATTGCCGTTCAGCAACTGCCCGATCTCCTTCGGCGTGTGCGTGAAATTGAGCACAAACTCGGCCTTTAAGGCCGCGACTCTCTCAAATTTTTTCGCTTTCTGATTGACCACCGGGGGGTATTTGTGAGGTCATGGTAGACCGTCGCCCTAGGGCGATGAATCAGATGGCAAAAGTTTCGGTACGAAACGGGAACGGACACCGTTCCTCCCCGACAACCAAGTACGACGCGCATCATACGGTCCTGTCGAAGACGTATGGAGCACTGGCGGACCTGCGCCGCGAATTGGCGGATTCCAAAACCGCCGTGGCGCAACGGACCGAAATCCTGTCTCAATTCTCCGCTTGCGCCGACTCCCAGCGCGCGTGGCTGCTGCTGGAAGACTACTTCGAACGCCTGTCGCTTTCCCGGAAGGATTTTGCCGGGGAGGAGTGGTGGCCGCGTTTAATGGCTGTCCAGGGCAAGGCGCGGCTCGAAGAACTGGCCTTTTTGTTTCTGAGGGCCCATCGGCCGCTGCCGACCGAACTGATTTCGCACGCCAACCTCGACCATTTTGCCGAGGTCGAGGAAGCCGAGCAGGACCAGCAACTGGTCAAACAGCTCGAGCAATGGCTTTCGCCGCCGGCGCTTTCGCACCTTGACTCACCACGCGCCGCCCTGCGTGTGCTTTGTCGCGTGCAGTCCGATGGCGAGCAATTGGCGCGGCATCGATTGGGTGTGCAGTTTCACCTGTTCCGCTCCCGCACCGGCGAGAAGCACAAGACACTCACGGAGATTCTCGAACTCACCACCCGCACGGCGCACGAGCAGGAACTGTTTCAGCCGGCGGACTGGGAGTTCATCCAGTGGCTGGCCGAAACCCACTCGGGCCGCGAGGACGGCGAGAAGACCCTCCTGCTGACGGATTTGGAATTGTTGCAATGGCTGGCTCGCTGGGGCCAGGGTTCCCGTTTGGAACTTGCCAGCGGCCCGGGCGCGCTGTCGTTCAATGGCCAGGTCGCGGAGCTCACGCCGCATCTTGAAAAAGCGGGCGCTGAACTCACTTTCACGCATCAATTGACCCTCCCGAACGGCGAGGTTCACCCGCTCAGCGATGTCCGCTTCTTCTCCTGCCAGCCCCCGCTGGTGCTGGTGGGTGCGACTTTTTACCTTTTGCGCAAGGCGCCCCCGTCGGCATTGCTTGATTACTGGGCCAGGAAGCCCGCCATGCCGGTTCGCAAGCTCAGCCATCGCCTGCTCAAACAACTCCGCAAAACGCAGTCCGCTCCCGGCGTGGATTGGGAACAATTGTGCATCACTCATCCGGCGCAACCGCAATTTGTCTTCGAACTGCTCGATGAGACTGTCCGGCTTCGGCTGCTCGCCCGCAGTGATCGGGATCACGGGGTCTGGATATGGAACGGACACGAATGGCAGCCGAACGAGCCCCGCAAGGCGCAATCGGAGAAGCCGGAAATCCTCGACGATCCACGCCTCGAGCCCGCCACCCTCTGGCTGCGGCAGTTGGACTGGTTCACGCCCGAGCCGGGCTTGTGGGTGGGCGACGCCAACGAGAGTTTCCTGAGCACATTGGCCGGCGCATGGCCGGACCGGCCGGAATCGGCCGATTATCTTGGCAATCCGTCGTTTCATCGCCTGTTCCTCGCGCCGCGGCAATTGCGTCCGCGCGTATTGGTGAAGGGGAGCGGCATTGACTGGCTCTCGGTTTCGGCTGAATGGGAGCAGGAAGGATTGAAGCTCACGCCAGCCGACTTGCAGCGATTGCAGACGGCCACCGGCCGGTTTGTCAAACTTCCCGACTCCGGTTGGGTGGAATTGGATTCCAATGCCGTGCAGTCCGCGCACGAAACCATGGCGGATCTGGGCGTGGACGGCCTCATCCCCGTTCCGCATCGCATAGGCATCGAACAGGCCGCGCACCTGGACGACGACGGCCTGAAGCGCTTCGCGGACAGCGCCCACGCGCAGGCTTTGCGCGAACGGTTGAAGGCTTTCAAGGGCACGCCCTCGACCGAGCTGCCGGCGACAATCATAGCCGATCTGCGCCCTTACCAGAAGGAAGGCTTCGATTTCCTTTGCCAGCTCACCCGGCTCAAGCTTGGCGGAATACTGGCAGACGACATGGGGCTGGGCAAAACCTTGCAGACCCTCTCGTGGCTGGCATGGCTGCGCGATTATCACGGTCCCAACGCCAAGCCGTCGCTCGTCATCTGCCCGGCTTCGGTGCTGCACAATTGGCGCCGTGAAGCGGGCCGATTTACGCCGCATCTCAAGGTGCTCGTGCTCGAAAGTGGCGCCGCCCGTCATAATCTGCGCAAACAAATCCCGCAGCACGACCTGATCGTCACCAATTACGCGTTGTTGCGGCGCGACCTTGAAGCGCTGCAAAAATTCGCCTTCGACGCCGTGGTGCTGGACGAGGCGCAGTTCATCAAAAATCCCGCGGCCCAGGTGACCCAGTCCGTGAAGCAGCTTCGCGGTGATCATCTCCTCGCGCTCACCGGGACTCCCCTCGAGAATCGGTTGCTCGACCTTTGGAGCATTGTGGATTTCATCCAGCCGGGCTATCTCGGAGGCCAGGATCACTTCACCCAAACCTACGAGCCGCGCGGGGAGGATGCGGAGAGCGCGCAGCGCATCGCCCGCCGGCGCCTTTCCGCCAAGCTGCGGCCGTTGATGCTGCGCCGCCTGAAACAAAGAGTGGCCAAGGACCTGCCGGAACGTATTGAGGAACGCCGCGATTGCCACCTCGGCGACGAGCAGCGCAAGCTGTACCTCGCCGAATTGCGCCGCAGCCGCGAGCAGGTTTTCCAGACCGTGGCCGAGAAAGGCCTCGGCCAAAGCCGCATTCATGTGCTCGCGGCGCTGACCCGCCTGCGGCAGATTTGCTGTCATCCCCAGCTCGTCGGCAACGACGCGCCCTCGGGCAAAACCGAAACCCTCTTCGAGCTTCTCGATCCGCTGGTTTCAGAAGGCCAGAAGGTTCTTGTGTTCAGCCAGTTCGTGCAGGTTTTGAAACTGCTGGAGCACGAATGCCATCTGCGGCAGATCAAAACCCATCTGCTCACCGGACAAACCAAGCAGCGCCAGGATGTGGTCCGGGCGTTCACCGAAGACGCAAGCGCCGCCGTGTTCCTGTTGAGCTTGCGGGCCGCGGGCACCGGCTTGAACCTGACCAATGCGAGCTATGTGGTCCTCTATGATCCCTGGTGGAATCCCGCCGTCGAGGCCCAGGCCATTGATCGTTCGCACCGCATCGGGCAGGTGAACACGGTCAATGCGTATCGCCTGATTGCCCCGGGCACTGTCGAGGAAAAGATCTGGGAATTGCAGCAGAGCAAGGCACAGACCATCGCGGATGTGTTGGGTGAGGAAGGTTTCGCGCGGAGCCTGTCCAAGGCCGATCTCGAGTATCTTTTCGCAGAAGATTGAAGCTGCGCGGCGAAAGCCGCCCGACAGACCAGTCCCTTACAGCGGCGGCTTGAATGCCGCTATCCTCGGCCGCAATTCTTTGAGATCGGGATCTTCCAGGGCCATGCGGCGGATTTCCTTTTCCTCTCCCAATTCGAATGCGTTTTGCAGCCAATCCCACGCCTCCTCAGGCCGGTCCAATTGCGCCGCGTAACACGCCAGGTTATATCGGATCAACCAATGGTTGGGAAACGACGACACCGCCTGCGTCAATAGTTCCGCGGCTTCCCGGGTCCGTTTCAACTCATGGAGCGCATACGAACGATGAATCCAGCCGGTGGGCCGTCGCGGCGCGCTCTTCACCAGGACCGTTGCCGTGTCCACGCAAGCCGGCCAATCCTTGTTGGCGGCGTGAATGCCCCATTTCACCTCGAGCACGTCCGGATGATCCTGCAACTCCGCGGCGACCTTCGACAGCTCCTGCATCGCCTCCTCGGGACAGCCCAGGTCGAGCCATCCCTGCGCAGCGCGCACGAAATGATCGTCAGGCGGCTCGATGGCTTTCATCCTCCTGATTCAACCTTCCGCCAAGCCCTTCCGGCAAGCGCAAAGCGGCCGTTCCCGCCGCGGGGCCCGCCCCGCTCCCGAAGCAAAAAACCGGCATCCCGAAGGATGCCGGCGCGCAAACAAACAAACCAATCTACTCAACACTCGCTGAGAGCGGGCATAATCGTATATTGGATGGCTGCAATTTGAAGTCGGCATTCGGTGAATGGGACGCGTCGGACGCCCTCCTACAGGGAGCAGTTTCAGACATTGAAAGATTGGCTGTCCGACCTGGATTCGAACCAGGACAAAGGCCTCCAAAGGGCCTTGTGCTACCGTTACACCATCGGACAAACCGAAACGAAATTAGCCTTCTCCATCGGCAGGCGCAAAGGAAAACTTGAGTCTGATTCCCGCCAAGGCGGCACTTTCTAGCTTCGGTGCGAGTCGTACAAAAGCTTGAGTGTCAATGCCAGCACCATGGCGATGAAGATCGGTCGGATGAATTTCGCCCCGCGTTGAATCACCAGTCCCGACCCGATCCTTGCTCCTATCAATTGCCCTATTCCCATGACCACGCCCGCGCCGTAGAGCACGCGCCCGCTTGCGGCAAACAAGCTCAGGGAAATCACGTTGCTCGTGAAGTTCATGACTTTTGTGTAGCCGGTCGCGCGGGTCATGTTGAATCCCAGTCCCAGCATGAAGGCCATGGTCCAAAAGCTTCCCGTGCCCGGGCCCAGGAAGCCGTCGTAAAAACCCAATCCCAATCCGGCGGCAAGATAGAACCGTTTGGCCGTGGTCCTTGGGGTCCGTGCCTCCTCTCCCAATTGCGGCCGCAACAGCATATAGCCCGCAATCGCAACAAGAATGATGGGAATGAATTGTTTGAGAAACGCCGGGTCGATTTTCCGCACCAGCAGCGTGCCGGCCGCCGCCCCGATTGCGGTGAATATTACTCCCCGCGCGCATTCGCTGAGCGCCACGGTCCGGGCCCGAACATGATGAAATGCGGCGCTTGCCGAACCGAAACACGCCTGGAGCTTGTTCGTTCCGAGCGCCAGCTGCGGCGGCAATCCCGCGTTAAGCACCACCGGCAGGGTGATCAATCCCCCTCCTCCCGCGATGGAGTCCACAAAGCCCGCCACCAACCCGGTGCCGAAAAACGCCGCCAGCATCCAACCGGACAGTTCGGGGGCAGGCGCAACGTTTGTCATTCGGTCCCCACACCCAACCGTCCGGATCGGCGGGGGTCAAGCCTTTCGTGCAGCCTCCGGGACGGCGGGATGCTTTCCGACCGTCGCGCCGTTCTCTTCGGCAGGCAGTGTGAAGTAGAAAGTCGCGCCTGCGCCAAGCTGTCCTGTCGCCCACACCCGGCCGCCGTGGCGGCTGATGATTCTTTGCACGGTCGCAAGCCCGATCCCGTGCCCGGGGAATTCCCGTGTCGAGTGCAGCCGCTGGAAGGCCGTGAACAGCTTGTCGCTGTATTCCATGTCAAAGCCGGCGCCGTTGTCCCGGACGAAGAATGCCTGGTTGTCCTGTCCGTCCCTCCCGATTTCAACGCGGCCTTTCGGCTGTTTGGCCGTGAACTTCCATGCGTTCCCGAGCAGGTTCTCCAATGCAATCCGCAGCAGCCGCTCGTCCGCGGAAGCCTTCAACTCCGGCGCGATCACGACGTCCACGTCGCGCTGGGGCTCGCGCTGCCGCAAATTGGCCGCGATCTGCCCAGCCAGTTCGCTGATCGATACTTCCTGCCGGCGCAGTTCCGCTCGCGTGACACGCGACAGATGCAGGAGGTCATCGATCAGGCGCGACATCGCCCGGCTCGATTCGCTCACGACGTTGAGATACTGCCGGCCCTGGTCGTCCAGCTTATCGGCATAATCCTCCTCCAGCAATTGACTGAACGCGTCGATGCTGCGCAACGGCGCGCGCAAGTCGTGGGACACCGAATAGCTGAAGGCCTCAAGCTCGCGGTTGCTCGCCTGCAACTGGGCCGTGCGCTCCTGCACGCGCCGCTCAAGCACAGCGTTCAATTCCCGCACCTCCTCCTCGGCCCGCTTGGAATCGTTGATGTCCGTGCAGGTCCCGAACCAGCGGCTTACCCTGCCATTGGCGTCCCGGATCGGAACCGCCCGCACCAGGTGCCAGCGATATCTCCCGCCCTTGTCCCGCAATCTGCACTCCGACTGAAATGCGCATCCTTCCGCCACGCTCTCCTGCCACTTTGCGACGCAATTGGCGCGGTCTTCGGGATGCAGCAACGGCGACCAATCCTGCGTGACCTTGCCCTCGGGCTGGCCGATATAGTCGTACCATTGGCGATTGAAATAGTCGAAACTTCCATCAGCCTGCGCCGTCCACACGATCTGCGGCATCGCTTCCGCAAGCTCCCGGAAATGCGCTTCACTCTTGCGCACAGCGTCGTACAACCGCGCGTTGTCCAGCGCGATCGCCGCCTCCGCGGCGATGCCCGCCAGCAGATGCTCGGAACGCTCTGTGAAGACGCCGGGCGACCGGTGCCCGAAATAAAGCCCGCCCAGTTCCTCACCCGTGCGCGAAACCACCGGCGCCGCAAGGTAGCTGCGCAGAGTCGAACGGCCCCGCGCCAAGCGCCGATCCCCCGCCACATCATCTATCCGGATGATTTCATGCTCCGTTTCGACCCCGCGCGTGGCGGGATTATGCCGCGGCCGCGGGAGATCTTCGAAGAGTTCCTGCGGTCCGCCGGATGTGTGCGGCGAGACTGCTTCGCCATCCGCGCCATGGCTCGCGTGACTGAAGGAAAAGACCCCCACCTGCGCTCCGGTCACCTCCTTGCCGGCCTCGGTCACGGCTTGCGCCAGCTTTTTCAAATCGAGTTCCGCCGCCAGTGAAGTGCCAACGCGGTTCAATATCTCCAGCGCGTGACTCTCTTCGCGCAGCGCCTGCTCCACCTCCTTGAGCTCCGTGATGTTCACCATCACACCCCGCAGCTTGATCCGGCCTTGCGCGGCCGGCGTGATGGTGACACTGTCGCGCAGCCAGATCGTCTGCCGTTCGGCTGTGATCATCCGGAATTCCTGCACGAAGTTTTTGCCCTTGTCGATCTCGCGCCGCCGCTCCCGCAAGGTCCGGTCCCGATCTTCGGGATGCAGATGGTTGGCCAGAAAATCCAGGTCCTTCGTCCAGACAGCGGGTGGGTACCCTGTGATCCGGGCAGCTTGATCGCTTACGAATGTGAATGCGCGGGTGGTTCCATTGCCCTCCCATACGATTCCGAGAACGGCGTTGACCAGATCCCGATATTTCTCGCGGCTTTCCTCCAGCGCCCGCTCCGCTTTCCGGCGATCGGAAATATCCACGATGGCAACCCGGTACAGCATTCCCCTGGATCCGTCCGGCTGGCAGACGGTCGTCAGTTCCACCGGGACGGCCCAGTTCGCGCCGCGTCGCAAAACCACCTCCACACGGGTTTTCTGGCCTGTCCTGCATTTGTGAAGGTACTCAAGATACGCCTGCAATGTTTCCTCATCGAGAAATCGGGCGAAGGGTTGCCCGATCAACCGGTCCCTCCTGGTCAGCAGCAGGATCGCGCCCGCCTCGTTGATCTCCACAATTTGTCCGTCCTTGTTCAGCACCATGTAGCCGATCGGCGCCGAATTAAACAGTTCGGAGAAGTATTGGGATTCTTTCCTGACCTCCTTCTGCGCGTTATCCAGTTCCTGCTCGCGCATCTGCATTTGCGTGAACTGCAATTCCAACTCGGCGATCCGGCGCTCACGGCTCGCCAGCGGACCATTCCGCTGCGCGCGTCCCGCGCCGTCCGCCCCGTCCCTGCTTTTCCTCAAGCTCTTACTGTTGATTCGTTTGCTCATCGTGGACCACAAATCCGCCGGACTGCCGTCGGACTCACCTCTCCGACAATCCTCCCCTGTTCCCGGAGTCCCGAAATTATTTCTGCCGATCGGCCGCCTATTCCCTGACACCATCTTTGATGGACAGCAGGATGAGGCTGCCGCCCCGATCGTCTTCGGGATACACATGCGCATCCATCCGCAGTTTCCGCTTCCCCACACCCGGAAACTCGGCTTCCAGTTCAAAATCGTCCACCTGCTGCTGCTTCGCCACCACGTCTTTCAGGGCCGTTCTAAGGCGCGGAATATTCAATTCGCCGTTCCCGACTTCATACAATACCCGGCTGTCGGTATCCTGCTGCTTCAGCTTGAACATCTCGTAGAATGCTGGGTTCGCTCTTTTGATTCGCAGGTCCGAATCCAGCGACAACAGCGGATGCTTGATGGTGGACATGATCACTTCCACAGCCCGTTTGTGTTCGTCGATGTCCACCAGCAGGATTACCGCCCCATCAATCCGGTTTTCCCGCGTCCGATACGGCCGGATGCGAAGCGAATACCAGTGGCCGGCCCGGTCCTGCACTTCGCGTTCAACGGTCGCCAGATCGTCCACCACCTGCTGAATGGATTCATCGAGGTCCGGCACGATGATGTTCCGGTTCAGGTCGCTCAGCCGCCGCCCGGTGTCCGAGGGAATCAAATTGAAGATGCGCTCGGCCATGGGTGTGAACCGCCGGATGGTCAGGTCGTTGTTGAGCATGATGATGGCCACGCTCACGCTCGACAGCAGGTTCGTCAGGTCGTTGTTCACCTGGCTGAGTTCCAGGTTGCGCGTCTGCAACTCCTCGTTGAGCGTCGTCAACTCCTCGTTCGTGGACTGCAGCTCCTCCTTCGCGGTCTCCAGTTCCTCGTTCGTGCTCTGCAGTTCCTCGTTGCTCGACTGGATTTCCTCGTTGGCCGATTTCAATTCCTCGTTGGTCGCCTCCTGCTCCTCGATGATTGACTGCAGCGATTCCTTGCCGTGCGCCAGTTCCTGCCGGAGTTTGGACAGCTCCCGCCGGTCCCGGTTCGCCGCCGATCCTGTCCGTTCCCGATTGGGCGGGGTCGGCACCGGAGGTTGCGTCTCCTGAAACAGCACCAGGAAATATCTTTCGCTCGAAGGTGTCAGCTGGAACGGCACCACCTCGATGCTCAGACGGTGCGTCTGCTCATCATGGCGCAATTGCATCTGCTCCTGCCGCACCGGCGTGTCCTGCTTCATCGCCTTGGAAACGATCGTGCGCAAATCCAGCGTGAGCCCTTCGCGCGCCATCTTCAAAAGGTTCAGGCTTGCGCTCCCCGGCGCATGCTCCAGGAAGTTTCCCGTCCGCCCGCGAAACATCAGCACGTCCATCTGGGCGTTGATCACCACCGCCGCCGGCGACCAGCGCGACATGATCAACCGGTCCACGTATTGTTGCAGGTCCGGCGCCCGGGTCTCACGCTTCGCCGCGCCGACTCCGGTGATGTGTACCTCATACCTCTCCGTCAAGGCTTTCCCCTCCAGCGCCGGGAACCCTGGCCGGTACGGGGTCGGTTTCTTGGCATAGATCTTGTGTTTCTTGTCGAATATGGAAAAGAGATCCGAAGCTGATCCCAGCGCCTCAGACGCTCCCAGCAGTAAAAACCCGTTCGGTTTCAACGCGTAATGGAAGAACGGCATGATCTTCCGCTGGAGCACCTGGCCCAGGTAGATCATCACGTTGCGGCAACTGATCAGGTCGATGTTCGAGAACGGCGGGTCCACGATCACGTTCTGGCGCGCGAATACGCACATGTCCCGGATGGGCTTGCTGACCTGGTAATGCCCGTTCGATTTCACGAAAAACCGCCGCAGGCGTTCCGGTGAAACGTCCTGTGAAATGCTCGCCGGGTAGATTCCCGCCCGCGCCTTTTCCAATCCCGCCTCACTGATGTCCGTGGCGAATATCTGCGCGCCAATGTGCGTCTGCGTCCCCTCCAGGAATTCGACCACGCTCATCGCCATGGTGTAGGCTTCCTCTCCCGTGGCACAGCCGCAGACCCAGATTCGCAGCGGGTTCTCGGGACTTCGGTCCCGCAGCAGCTTCGGGAAAACCCGGCGCTTCAATGCCGCGATCACGTGCGGGTCCCGGAAGAAGCTGGTCACGTTGATGAGCAGGTCATTGAACAATGCGTCCAGCTCCACCATGTGGATGCGCAGGTGGTTCAGATATCCGTCGAGCGAATCGACTCGATGCAACAGCATCCGGCGCAGGATACGCCGGCGCAGTGTGCTGTGCTTGTATAAGGAGAAATCGACTCCCGTGTGCGACCGCAGCAGCGAAAAGAGCGCGTTCAACTCGTCTTCACGGCCCGCGAAGACCTTGTCACCGGAGGTCTCGGCGGCCGCGAGGGAGGGCTTGAACTTCGGGGGCTTGCTCACATACGGATGCCGCGCGATGCGTTCCAGTTCCCGCGCAATCCCTTCCGGCGACAGCACGAAATCCACACACCCTCCCGCCGAGGCGCTCCCGGGCATCCCGAAGTACTTGGAAGACTTCTCATCCTGGGCGAAAGTGATGCCGCCCTCTCCCTTGATGGCTTGCAACCCCAGCGTTCCATCCGTTCCCGTGCCTGACAATATGACGCCTATGGTGCGGTCCAGGCGGTCCGCCGCCAGCGACCGGAAAAAGAAATCGATCGGCATTTGCGGAGTCCTCTGGTTCCGCCGCGGCTGCAGCCGGAGGTGCCCGCCGGCCAGCGCCAGGTCGGTGTTTGGCGGAATGACGTAAATATGATTCGGCACGACCGTCATTCCCTGCTTCGCCTGATGCACGGGCATTCGGGTCGAGCGCTCCAGCAATTCCGTCAGCTTGCTCTCGTGCTTTGGGTCCAGATGCTGTACCAGCACAAATCCCATCCCGGTATCCGGCGGCAGATGTTCCAGCAGTTGGAGAAAAGCTTCGTAACCCCCTGCCGACGCCCCTATTCCAACGATGATGAACTTGTCCGATTCCGATTCCCGGTCGCCGCCCTGGTCCTCTATGACCTCCGGTCCGCCGGTTGAACGTGTTCCGTCGCGGGCGCGCTGTGAGCTTTGCTCTTTTTGACGCTTGTTCGCCTGCTGTTTGGAAGCAGCTTTCTTTGGCATGGTGCTCTTTCCAGGACGCGATGGAATTCGTCCCTAAATACCCGGGCGCGGCCGAATTGCCCCGCCGTCCCAATCCACAATTTTCAACCTCCCCGGCGCAGGCGCAAGAGAGATTGTATGTTGCAGCTTAGTCTTTGGCACCTTGCCTGCACAATCACAATCTCCCGCCGCCGTGCCTTTGCCGCAATTCCTGGATGGCTTCCACAACCCTGTCCTGGTTCATCTCATGCACTTCGAAACCCTTGCCGATGTCTCGCAGCAACGTAAGCGTCAGTTCCCCACCCAGATGCTCCCGAAACTCCTCCAGGCCATTCAGTATGATCAATGACCCGCCCGGCCCCTCGTGGACCAGTTCGTTGGCCCAGAGTTCAAACCCGAGCGCCCGCAACAGCGCGAGAATTCTTTCCGCCGCTTCGGGCGCAAGATAGCCCATTCGCCGCGAATAAATTACATCCAGCCCGATACCCACCGCCACCGCTTCCCCATGCCGGATGCGGTACTCGGACAGTTGCTCCAGCTTGTGCGCCGACCAATGGCCGAAATCCAACGGCCGCGCCGATCCCGTTTCGAACGGGTCGCCCGAGGTGGCGATATGGTTCAGGTGCAATTCCGCGCAACGCCGGATCAATCGTTCCATCGCCTGCGGTTCAAACGCCGTCAACAGGGCAAGGTCCCGTTCAATCGCATCGAAGAATTCGCGATTTCTGATCAGCGCAACCTTCACCGCCTCCACGTATCCCGCCCGCTTGTCGCGTTCCGACAATGTGGCCAGCATGTCCAGGTCGTTCACCACCGCGTACGGCGGCGCGAAGGTGCCGATGAAATTCTTTTTTCCGAAGGCGTTGATTCCGTTCTTCACGCCCACACCTGAGTCCGCCTGGCTGAGTGTGGTCGTGGGCAATCGCACCAGACGCACACCGCGATGCGCCGTGGCTGCCGCCAATCCCACCATGTCCAGGACCGCTCCGCCGCCAATCGCCAGCACATACGAATGCCGGTCCACATGGTAGCGATCAATGTGCGAATGAATCTCGGAGATGTGGAAATCGGAATTCTTGGTGCGCTCTCCGCCCTCGACGATCATCGGCGGGCACACCAGCGCCAATCCGGTCGTTCCGTTGGCGAAATAGGCCTCGATCTCCTGTGCCAGCCCCGGCCGGGCGCGTGCCAGGGATTCATCCAGCACCGCCAGGATACGCCGTGGACGTCCGGCGGCGTCCCTGGACAAGACCTCCCCTAACAAGGGATTGCCCGGGGCAAACACCCCATGCGTAAAATAAACCCGCAGCTCGTAAGCCACCTGTATGCTGCGTTCAATCGCCGACATTGTTCCCATTTTGGAAGCTGCCGGCCGCTATTTCGAGATTAATCTGAGCGACCCTGCCCATGGACTCCGTCGAATGCTGGGATAGGTTTTCTCCAACAGGTGAGATCTCCATCGCCAGCCAGGCCTGATGCCAATCCCGAAATCGCCCGGGTGATGGCGCGCAACATCGAGGCATTGATCATCCAGCGCAAGGCGGACGAAAAGGCGCGCACCCGCCAGGAGCGCGTGGCCGATGCGATCACGCGGTTTACCGGCAGCCTGCGTTTCATCTATCTGCATGTGGTCATCATCGGGCTCTGGATCGTCATCAATCTGGGCTGGATTCCGTTTATCCCCCGGTTCGATCGTTCCTTCGTCATTCTCGCCATGGTGGCGTCGGTCGAGGCGATCTTCCTTTCCACTTTCGTGCTGATCACGCAAAACCGCATGTCCGCGATCGCCGAGCGCCGCGCTGATCTCGACCTGCAGGTCAGCCTGCTCGCCGAGCACGAAGTCACGCGTGTCCTCCGGCTCCTGACGCGCGTCGCGGATAAACTCGGCTTGGAAGAATCGCACAATCCCGAACTGGAGGAACTCTCCCGCGACGTGCCGCCGGAAAAGGTCCTCGAGACCATGGAGAAAAGCGAGCAGACGATGGAAGACCACGAGCGCGCCGCGCGCTGACCTCCCGGGTCACCTGCCCAGCCGCCGGCGCATCCATTCACGGGCTTCGGAAGCGCTCTTCAACTCATCCTGCAACTGCTTCTCCCGCACTTCCTCCAAAAGCGCGCCCAGCTCCGGCCCTGGCTGGACACCCATCGCGATCAAGTCGTCGCCGGTCAGCAACGGCGGAATGATCTGCGGCTGTTGCTCGAGTTCCTTCGCCTGTTCCAGCAGGAATTCATAGTGATCCAGCATCCCGTGCGAACCGAGGCAGTCCAGCCGGTGCAGTTCCAATTCCAACGGAAACGTCTCGCGCATCAGCATCCGCCGCAGCGTGGATTTGCGCATCTGCTTCACGTCCTTGAACTGCATGTGGCACAGCACCGCCTGCACGATCTCGTCGGTCTGCCGGCGGGGGAACTTGAGCCGCTGCAAAATCTCCTCCGCCATCACCGCTCCCACCTTTTCATGCCCGTAAAAATGGATGCTCCCAGTCTCCTGATTGCACGAGGCGGTGCACGGTTTCGCAATGTCATGCAACAACACGGCCCACGGCAGTTCTTCCGGGGCATCCGCCGGCAGTTGTGACAGCATCAGCCGGATGTGATTGAACACGTTTCCTTCCGGGTGATAATCCGCCGATTGCCGGCACTCCGCCGTCGCCGCAAGTTCCGGCAGCACGTGCTCCAGCAAGCCGCTTTCCCGAAGCAGATCCAACCCGCGCGCGGCGTGCGGCGGCCGGAACAATTTCAGCAGCTCGTCGCGAATCCGTTCCGCGCTCACGGTCTTGATTTTCGCCGCATTGACCTGCAACGCCGCAAATGTCCCGGCCTCGATCTCGAAACCCAATTGCGCCGCGAACCTCACCGCCCGCAGCAATCGCAAGTGATCTTCCGCGAAGCGTTCGTTGGCGGATCCAATCGTCCGCAACAGCTTCGCCCGCAGATCAGCCTCGCCGCCTACCCAGTCGTGCAACTGCTCCCGCACTGGGTCGTAGAACAGTCCATTGACCGTGAAATCCCTCCGGCTCGCGTCGGCTTGCGCGCTGCTGAACGTCACCTTGCCCGGATGCCGCCCGTCCGCGTAATCCGATTCCGCCCGAAACGTCGCCACCTGATATTCATGCCCGACCTCGCGCACGATCAGCACGCCGAACTGCCGGCCCACGGGGATCGTCCGCCGGAACAAGCTTTCAATCTGCTTCGGCACCGCCGAGGTGGCGATGTCATAATCCTGTGGTTCGCGCCCTAGCAGCCGGTCCCGCACACAGCCTCCCACCCAGTACGCGGAGAATCCGGCCGTCTGGAGGCGGCGGACAATCTCAGTGGCTGTTTCGCGCAGGTACATGCGGGCAACCCGTTTCGGAAACTATAAACCTCCCGACCCAATAAGCGATGCGTTTCGCGCCGGTCAGGCGTCGCCCCAGAGGGCCTTGATGTGTGCCGCGCCCTTCTTGAGTTCCTCGACGGTCATCATCGGGCTGAACTCGAACACCTTGATGTGCTCCGGCTTCACCAGCGGCTTCAACGCCCCAAAATTGATCGTTCCCGTTCCCGGCGGGCTGTGGTCCCGCCCCGGGAACTGCACGTCGTGAACATGAAATCCAAACAACCGGTCCCGCCGCGCCTCGAGCAAAAACGCATGCTGCACGAACCCGAGGTTCTCCTTGATCTGCGCGTGCCCGGTGTCGTGCCAATATACAAATGCCGGGCCGGCCAGCTCCTTGAAAAGCATCCCGTAGTCCTCCTCGAACGGCAGTTCCTCCAGCGCCTCGCGATTCTCGATGGCCAGCTTCAACCCGGCCTTCTCCGCCTCCGTGCCCAGCGTGCGCAACATCTCGTTGGCCCGCTCGATGTAGGGGCCTTTGATAGCCTCTCGCTTCCTGATAACCTCGGCGCAGAGCTTTTTGTATTTGGGCGTGTCCTTTTCCCCGTGCTGCACCATTTCGAGCAGCTTGTCCGTGTAATCCTTCATGTCCACGCTGCCGTAATGCAGCACCACCACCGGCGCCCCCACGCGCGCCGCCAGTTCGATCGTCTTGCGGGTGTGCTTCAGCGCGTTCTCGCGCTCCTGCGACCGCTCGGCGGACAGCCGGTACAGGTTCGGCGCCGAGTGGTTCACGCCAATGGGCAGCGGACAGAAATTGTGCAGGCTGGAAATTTTCATCTCCCCAGCCTCCACAGCCTCCAGGATTCCCGGCAGCAGGCTGATGCGCGTGCCGTGGCTCAACTCGGCATACTCGAAGCCGAGGTCGCGGATCTCGCGCAACATCGCCCGGCCGTCGGTGTGCCGGTGCGAATTCCAGCAGGTCGAAAGCGAATACATGTCAAAAGCAAAAGCCGAATGCGGTCATTCGTTGGACCGCATTCGGCCATGGGAATTCAAAAAGGATCACAGATCCGCGTAGCGGGCGGTCAGCATCGCGGAAAACCGCGCTGCTTTCATCTTGCGCCGCCGCCGCTCACTCGGCTTCTCGAAATGCCGGTGATTGCGCACGACCTTCAGCGTCCCTTCCCGGTCGATCTTCTTCTTCAACCGTCTCAGGGCCTTCTCGACAGGCTCGCCTTTTTTCAGTCTGATCTCAGTCAATTCTAATCACTTCCTCTCCGATGCACTCTGGGACACGGGCCGATCCGGCGCCGACGTCCTCATCAGTCAGGCCGATGAGCGTATTTTCACTGCGCGCCCGTGTCAACCCGCAAAACAGCCCAAACCGGGCCCTTTTCCAACCGCATTTCCGTATCTCTCCCATCCCCGTGTCCGTATTAAACTGACACCCGGACCGCGCAAACCGGCTTGCAATCGGCCCTCTCACCCCCCTATCGTTTCTCCATGCGCATGCCCAGTGAACCCGTGAAATTGAGCGTCCAGCAGGTCGAAGAGTTGAACCTGAAACTCTCCACCCTCCGCCACGACATCAACAACTCCCTTTCCCTCATGCTGGCTGCCACCGAGCTTATCCGCCACAAACCTGCCATGACTGAGCGCATGGTTTCCACCCTGGCCGAGCAACCCCCCAAGATTTCCGCCGCCATGACCCAGTTTTCGGCCGAATTCGAGCAATTCTTCGGCATCACCCGGCAGTAATTTCCTGCTGATCCGCGGCTCGTCCCCACGCCAGTTAAATGGGTGCCGGAAGTCGCAGCAACGCAAAGACTTCCGGTAGAGCCCGGAATCAATTTGCACCCCCAGTGGGTGCCATAACTTGACGCCTTTTTCTGTTCCGCTTAAATCACACCATGCCAACGTACGAATACGTTTGTTCCAAGTGCGGCCACGAGTTCGAGAAATTTCAGTCCATGAAGGATGCCGCCCTCACCACCTGCCCCAAGGACGTTTGCCCGGGCAAGAAATGGGGCAAGGGCAAGGTCAAACGCCTCCTCAGCGCCGGCGCCGGCCTCATTTTTAAGGGCAGCGGCTTCTATATCACCGACTATCGCAGCGAAGGCTACAAAGCCGCCGCAAAGAAGGATTCCGCCCCCAGCTCCGATTCCAAGCCCGCCTCCACCGGAGGCGACACCAAATCCGCTTCCACCCCGGCCAAGACCGAATCCAAATCCGCCGCTGTGCCGAAAGCTTCCAAGAAGGATAGCTGAGTTCCTCGGCAATTTTTGCCGGTCTCGATAGGGATCCCTGTGCGCTTGAGATGCGATTGTGTTTTTGGAGTCGCGAAGCGTATGGATTGAGGGAGCTTGCGCCCACTTTCAAACGCCTGTCACGGCCTGACGGGGAAACGCGTGATCATCCTCAAGCCGCCAGGCCCGCGATGAGCAGAGAGTCAATCGCTCCCGCCAGCGGTGTCCACAATTCCTGAAACAAAGCCTGGGTGGCGGCTTCCGAGAAATTATGTCCGTCGGAGGCCGAGCGGATGAATCCGCTGGTGGTCTGCTGCGCGTAACCGAGCAGGCCCTGGCGCAACGGCAGCGAGTAGACCGCCAGCGTCACGCCGTAAACGAGCGTGTGCCAGCCGTGCGCCCGGCCTTCATCCACACATGCCAGGTAACGCTGCAATAAACGTTGGTCGCGCAACGGCCGCAACCGTTGGAGTTGCGCCTGCCCGACACGGCGGCTGGCCTGGGCGAAGTTGCGCAACAACGGTTCCTGGGAAATCTCGACATCCAGTTCCACCAGTTCGCGAAGCTCGCCGCGTGTTGCATGAAAAAACGCGCTTCGGATGGCGGGCAGTTCGAGCGGCTTGAGGATGCGGGAATGATAGTTCTGCAGAAAACGGCGCAGCGCCGGCACGCTGTCCACGCGCGGCACGCTCAGCGATTCGGACGCGCCCGCCAGCGTGACCAGTCCTTCCGTGGAGCCGAGTTGTTCCAGCAAAGGATGCAGGTCGCCCAGCATTTCCAGGGCCTCGAATCGCGCCTGTTTCTTTGGATGCACCATGCTGCCCTATCTCTCTAGTTAATCGGACACTTATCACGTTGCCTTGACCCTGCGGACAATGCCAGCAGTAAAAGTTAAGCCAGAAGGATTAATAACTTGCATGGTCATCATCTTTCGGGTTAATGTCGGTGCCGTCACACCGCCACACTGGAACCTGACCACCCGGATTTGGCGGCGTCACCACAAGCGAAAGGAAGCTGACGATGGCCAAAGTTGACTTTGCAATCGGAATCGGCGGGGAGGCAGGACAAGGTATCGCAACGCCCGGGGACATTCTCGCGCGCATCTTCGCCCGGCGCGGGCTCAATCTCAACGCCTACAACGCCTATCAATCCCTCATACGCGGCGGGCACACGTTCCTCACCATTCGCGCCAGCGATGGGCCCGTCCGCAACATGGGCGACAAACTGGATATCCTCATCCCGCTGAACCAGGACACCATGGACCGCCATCTTCGACTGTTGAAGGCCGGCGCGTGTGTGCTGTTCGACAGCGACAAAATCAAACCCGGCGCCGCCGCCGAGGGCGTGCAACTGTGTCCGCTTCCGATGAAGCAATTGACCACCGGCAACAAACTCGCGGGCAACACGGTGTCGATCGCGGCGACGCTGCAAATGCTCGGCGTGGAATTCAAGGCGCTGGAGGAATCGCTCACCCGCATTTTCAAGCGCAAGGGCGACTCGGTGATCGCCGAGAACGTCGGCTTCGCGCGGACCGGATACGATTACGCCGCGTCGAACTTCAGGGCATTTCCCTTCAAGGCGCCGAATCTCGGGAAAGGCAATGCGGTGCTTACCGGCAACATGGCCATCGCGCTGGGGGGCATTGCGGCGGGAGTCAAATTCTACGCCGCCTACCCGATGAGCCCCTCGACGGGCGTGCTGATGTACATGGCAAGCCACGCGCGGCAGCTCGGAATCATGGTGCGCCAGGTGGAGGACGAGATCGGCGTCATGAACATGGTGATTGGCGCGGCGCATGCCGGTTGCCGGTCAATGTGCGCAACCTCTGGCGGCGGATTTGCCCTCATGACCGAAGCGGTCGGCATGGCGGGCATGATCGAAACGCCGGTCGTGTGCGTCGATGTCCAGCGGGCCGGGCCGGCCACTGGTGTGCCGACGAAAACCGAGCAGGGCGATCTCTGGCAGATGCTGGGCGCGGGACAGGGTGATTTCCCGCGGTTGATTGTGGCGCCCACCAGCCAACTGGACGCCTTCCGCACGATCCCGGAGCTATTCAATTTGTGCGACAAGTACCAGTGCCCCGGCCTCGTTCTGTCCGATCTTTTGATCTCCGAAGGGACGACCAGCATCGATCCCAAGGATCTCGATTTCAAACAGAAGATCGAACGCGGCGAGGTGATTTTCCCGAATGGCAATGGGAACGGCAACGGCGCAAACCCGTTCGGCGGCGCGACCGATAATGCCTATTTGCGATACAAGAATACCGAAAGCGGCATTTCTCCGCGCGCGGTCCCCGGCGTGCCGGGCCACATTCACGTGGCGGCGACGGACGAACATGACGAGGACGGCACGCTTATCAGCGATGAATTCACCAATCCGACCAAGCGGCGCATGATGGCGGACAAACGGGCGCGCAAGATGGAGACAGTCCTGGCGCAGATTCCGCCGCCCAAACTCGTCGGGCCGGAAACCGCCGAGGTCACGCTGGTGGGCTGGGGTTCGACCGAAGGCGTCATTCGTGAGGCAGTCGAGAAATTGGCTGCCGAGGAGGGAATTGTCGCGAACCAGATTGCCGTGCGATGGATCGTTCCCTTCCACGCGGACGAGATCACGCACATGCTCACGCGCAGCAAGCGAATCATCATCGTGGAGAACAATCAAAGCGGACAGTTCGCGCGTTATCTGCGGTCGGAAACCGGCATCGCTGCGCACGGGCACATCCGCAAGTACGATGGCGAGCCGTTCATGCCGCATCACATCGTGAACGCCGTGAAGGACCAGCTCGCGGGCGGAGCGGAAGTCTCCGTGCCCGAGCACGAAATCTTCGTCTAGGGATGACCAACAACCAATCATTCAGCAACCAAAACCTATCGAGAGGAAACGCATGAGCACAGTTGTTGATCCGCTTACCACCACCACAGCAGCGCCCGCGTCGGCGACGACGCTGAACAAGGATTCGTACAAGAACAAAGTGCATCCGGACTGGTGTCCCGGGTGCGGGGATTTTTCCGTACTGGCGGCGCTGCAAACGGCGCTTTTCGAACTGGGCTTGCAGCCGCACCAGGTAGTTGTGATCAGCGGCATTGGCTGTTCGTCGAACCTGCCCGGCTTCATCAACACCTACGGCATGCACACACTGCACGGGCGCTCGCTCGCGGTGGCAACGGGGCTCAAGCTGGCGAATCACGAACTGAAGGTGATCTGCACCGGCGGCGATGGCGACGGCTTCGGGATCGGTGGCAATCATTTCATGCACACCATGCGCCGCAACGTGGACCTGACCTACATCGTGATGGACAACCAGATTTACGGGCTCACGACCGGCCAGACTTCGCCCACGAGCCGCAAGGGGATGAAAACCAAGAGCACGCCCCATGGCAACGTGGAGAACCCGATCAATCCCATCCCGCTGGCCATCGTCGGCGGAGCGACCTACGTCGCGCGCGGATTCAGTGGAAAACAGAAGCACCTGGTGGAACTGCTCAAAGGCGCCATCACGCACAAGGGCTTCTCGCTCGTCGACGTGTTCAGCCCCTGTGTGACCTACAACAAGGACAACACCTACCAGTTTTTCAATCCCAAGGTGAAGATGCTGGAGGAGTTCGGCCACGACACCGGCGACCTGCACAAGGCAATTGATCGCGGCTATCAATGGGGTGACGAAATCCCGATCGGCGTGTTCTGGAAGCGCACCGACCTGCCTTCCCTGGAGGAACAGGAACCGGTGCTCGACGGAGGCGGGCCGCTCGCGTTCCGGCAACTCGGCATCACCGACGAGCAGGCGGCGGCGCTTATTTCCGAACTCCTGTAATCGGTCAGAGGCGCCGCAGGCTGTTCACGATCTTGTCCCAATGCGTCCCGTGCCAGAATAATTTGCCGCAGCGGGAGCATTCAAAATACTCGTTCTTCCAGAGATAAGTGCGCGGCGGAATCCGCTCGCGGACTTTTTCCTTGTCCACCTCCACGAGTTCGCCGCCGCAGCTCATGCAGCGCGACTCGCGCGGTTCCAACCCCAATTCGGCGAACAGCAGCGCGAGTTGTTCGCGCATCGTGAGCGTGGGTGGAAGCCACACCGCTGGGAGGATCCCGTCGCGCAGAACGCGCCTCTCCATCAGCATGCTGTCGGTGGTCAAAATGATTGTCTGCCGGCGCTCGCCTTCGCGGAGCAAATCGTCATCGTCAATGTCAGGAATCCACGTCGCCTCATAACCCGCCGCGCGAATCCAGCGGGCAAGTCCTCCGAGGCCGGCATCGCAAAGAAATCGCGGACGCGCCGAGATTGGCAATTCGTGTGGCACTCGGGAACTCCGGGCTTTCGCGAGCAATCGTTCAGCACGCAAGGCGCGGCCATGCAGCTCGGACAAGGCATGGGCAGGCGTAATGCAACGCGACCTGCTCAGGTGCTCGGCGCGGGCATGAAACCAGGTCATCGCCTGCTCCACCCGTCGGGCATTCAAGCGCTGGACCAGTGTCCTGAATTTGGACGCGTACGCCTTCGCGATACGGCTCACGCCATCAATCTACGCCAGAACTGCCGGACCGTGATAGTGCCGGATGACCACGGCGGCACGGACGGAATTGGCAATTTACCTGGAGAGCTTGCCGATGATGTTGAGCCAAACGGGATTCCGCAGGAGGAAAATGCAGGCGCTGAATTGGCCCGAACACAGGTGAAAGAATGCCCGACCGGACCGACGGCCTGGCGCAGCCAACTTCGGGCTGGGCATGGTTTTAGCTTACCGAAGTTCAATGGTCCCGACTGTAGCAAGCAATTCCCGCAGCGTTAATTGGGCATGCCGGACATGCCGGGAAACTGCGGTCGCTTCCGCCCTTCATTTCACCCAGCCAAAGGCCACCCTATGAAGTCTCGTTTGAACCATGCGTTTATACCTCCCTGGCGCGTCTGGCAAACATCGGACTCGCCCAACCTCGTCCAGCATCTCCGCGAAATCCTCTGTCTCCGACTGCCGTTTGTGCAGGAGAAGGCGGCCGCCGCGACCGAGACCGAAGCACGGCATTTCCGCGAACAGGTCACCAGCACCGGTATCGTGCTCGTCGGCCTGGGAGAGGTTGTGTTCGTCGGTTTTCTCATGGGCTCGGTGAATGGCGAGTTGCAACCCGCGTGGCAGGTCATCCTGAGCCTTGCCGGGGTTGGAATCGTTTATTCGGTGCTGCGCTTGCGGCGTCTCATCCGGCGGCAGCGCCGGAAATCGGGCAGCACCGGTGACACAGAATGGGTGAGCACATCCGGGCTGCAAAAACAGCCGGGCATCTGAAGCAATGCCTCCCGCCCTCCTCTATCCCTTGCTTTCGGTCCTTCCCGTGGGCTTCGTTGCCCTCGTGGTGAAGGCCTGGCGCTGGTGGGAGGAAGCCAGGAGTCTCCGTGTGCCGGTCATGGAAAAGCTGCTGCGCGCTCCCGGCCAACTCATCCGCAAACGCAAGGAATCGCTGGATAACCAGATCACCGACATGCTGATCTGGGTGCTCGGGCTGCCTTATGTGCTCGCGGTCTGCTATTTCGCCGGTTCCCGCAGGTCCACGGCCGCCCCGCCGTCCATAATCTGGGCTTTCATCCTCGTGGTCGCAGTTATTTTCTACATCACGCGGGTGACCAAGCTGATTTCGCTGCTCGAAGAGCGGGAGGTTAAACGGCAGGAATTCGCCGGGGAAAAAGCCATCGGTGAGGAATTGAACCGCTTTATGTGCGAAGGCTGCCAGGTGTTTCACGATTTATCCTTCGACCACAAAGGACGCATCGATCACATCGTGGTCGCTCCCTCGGGAGTCTATGCGGTTGAAACCAGTGTACGGCGAAAGGGCGACCCATCCGGTCGGCAAAAGCCGCACGAAGTGATTTACGACGGCAAGGGCCTGCAGTTCCCCGGTTTCTACGACAAGGAACACGTCATCCAGGCGCGCAATCAGGCGCGCAGCCTCAGCGATTTTCTCAGCCGGTCCGTAGGCTCGTCCGTCGCGGTGAAACCGGTTTTGGCCCTCCCGGGGTGGAACGTGGTGGTGAAATCACCGGGCGATGTCCTGGTTCTGAATTCGAAGGGCCTCCGCGGAACGATTCTCGGCGAAGCCGAGCCGAGCCTGCTGGCCTACGAGATCAAGCAGATCGCCCAGCATCTTGACGCGAAGTGCCGGGACACGGAGTTTTGATCCGGAACCCGGTCCCGGCGCTATTCCTTTTTCCTTCCGCCGTCAGTCCTAGCCCTGCAGATTCAGGTTCCGCAGAATACCCGTGGTGGAGGCCGCCTTGTTCAGCGTATAGAAATGAAGGCCGGGCACACCCGCGCGCAGGAGTTCGGAGCACTGGCGTGTGGCGTAATCAATGCCGAATTGCGCGGTGGCATGGTCATCGTCGCCAAATTTCTCAAGTGAATTCAGAAGCGAATCCGGCAATTTCGCGCCGCACAACGCCGTGAACCGTTTGATCTGGGCCGTGCTGAGAATGGGAATGATGCCGGGGACGATTGGCACCGTAACCCCCACCTTCGTCAGGTAATCGCGGAATTCGAAGAAGTCGGTGTTGTCGAAAAAGAGCTGCGTGATGACAAAATCCGCGCCGCAATCAATCTTGTTTTTGAGATGCTGCCAGTCCACGTGCTTGCCGGCTTTGCAGGCGACATGTCCCTCGGGGAACCCGGCCGTGCCGATGGAGAACCCGCCCAGTTGCTTCAGCCACGAGACAAGCTGAAAGGAATACTCGAATCCGCCCTCGGTCTTGTGGAATTCGGCATTGCTGCCCGCCACGGGATCGCCGCGGAGCGCGAGGATGTTCCTGATGCCGAACGCGCGGGCCTGGGCGATGACTTCCGCCAATTGCGGCACGGTCGAATTCACGCAGGTCAGGTGCAGCATCGCGGTCAGCTTGTGTTCGCGCTGAATGCGATCCACGATCATCAGCGTCTTCTCGCGCGTGCTTCCGCCGGCCCCGTAGGTGACCGAGCAAAAATCCGGCTTTAACTGCAGCAGGGCGGGAATGGTTTTCTCCAGCAGGTTGCGGTCGCCTTCATCGGTCTTCGGCGGGAAGAACTCGAAGGAGATGACCGGCTGCCGGGCGGCAAGTTTGGCGGCGTGAATGTCGCGTACAAATTGCATCTGATCGAGAGTATGCACCAGCCCGCGACGGGCGGAAAGGGCAATTTAATCCGCTTGCGTTCGAGAGTGCGCGGCCAAGCTCAATGCGTGTGGGATCTGTGCGTGGCGTGCTGCCAGGCGTGAGTGATGTGATCAATGATCGCATCCACACCCTCGCCATTGCGCACCTGGGCAAAGACGAAAGGACCATCCCCGCGCATCAGGCGCGCATCGCGATCCATCACCGCCAGATCGGCGCCAACCGCCGCCGCCAGATCGGTCTTGTTGATCACGAGGAGGTCGGATTGCGTGATGCCAGGCCCACCTTTCCTCGGAATCTTGTCGCCGCCGGCGACGTCGATGACATAGACCGTGAAATCAGCGAGTTCCCGGCTGAAATGCGCCGCGAGATTGTCGCCGCCCGATTCGATCAGGAGCAGTTCTGTCTTAAACGCGCGCTGAAGTTCTTCGAGAGCCAGCAGGTTGGCGGAAATGTCCTCGCGAATGGCGGCGTGGGGACAACCGCCCGTCTCGACCGCCCGAATGCGCGCGGCATCAAGCGCCTCATGGCGGATGAGAAACTCGCCGTCCTCTTTCGTGAAAATATCGTTCGTCACGGCGGCAATATTCATGCGCTCGCGCAGCTTGCGGCAAAGGGCAAGCATCAGCGCGGTCTTGCCGCTGCCGACCGGACCTCCGACGCCGACCGTGAACGCGCGCTGGTTGAAATCGCGCGACAAGGGCCTTTCGCGGTCGTGAAAATGGCCGGGGTGATCAAGGTGTTCGTGCGTGTGGCCGACACCATCGTGCGAATGATTTACTGCGCTCATGCTCAGCTTTGAAATAATCGTGAGTATAATCGGTCCTGCGTCCCCTGCCAAAGTTCGAGCAGCGGAGCCGTCTGAGAAATGTCTTCAACCGGAATATCCAGGCATCCGCCAACGATATCCTCTGCGACCGGCCCCAAATGATGCTGGATTGACTGTGCCTCGAGCGGTCCAATGATCCCGAGCCGCACGGCGGCGGCAATCAGCCCGCGCAGGTGCATGAAGCAGAACAACCGGGCCGCCGGCTCGCGTTCAATTTCCAGCGCGCACGCCACCGCTCCGAAAGCGGGAGCCCAATGGCCAAAAGGCATTTCCCCCATTGATAACGCAAAAATGCGCTGCGCGGACGAAAGCAGCGCGCGCCCCTGGAGACGGCTGGCGCGATTGGCCACGTGATTGGTCGTAAAGGATTCGCACAGGTGGTCCATTTCGCCCAGACGATCGGCTTCATCGAATGCCGCGAGCATCATGGGCAGCGAGCCGTGGCCTGATTGATCGAGACTCGCTTCGATGTAGCGACCCAACTCGGCGCCGTTGCGGATTTCGCCGTGCTGCCAGGCGGCTTCCAATCCGCTGGAATGGGCGAAGCCCCCGGTAGGCAGCGAGGAATCCGCCAGTTGCCAGAGCAGCCAGTCTTTGTGCGAGGCGCGGGTCACGTCAGAAAAGGAAATAACGCTGCGCGAGCGGGAGAACGGTGGCCGGCTCGCAGATGAGCAGCTCGCCATCGGCGCGAACTTCGTAGGTTTCGGGATCCACGGTGATGCGCGGCGTGGCGTCATTCCACTTCATGTCCTTCTTGCCGAGCTTGCGGCAATTGCGGACGGCCTCGATGCGTTTATTGAGGCCGTAACCGGCGGCGACGCCGCGTTCCTGGCACAATCCGCTGACGAACGCGAGCGAGATGGGACCGGCCGCGGACCCGAACGCGCCGAACATCGGACGCATGAAGACCGGTTGCGGCGTGGGGATGGAGGCGTTGGGATCGCCCATTTGCGACCAGGCGATGACACCGCCCTTGATCACCATCTCCGGCTTCGCCCCGAAGAACGCGGGCTTCCAGAGGACGAGATCGGCGAGCTTCCCTTTTTCCACCGAGCCGATGACATGGCCCACACCGTGAGCGACGGCAGGATTGATGGTGTACTTGGAGATGTAACGTTTGATCCGGAGATTATCGCTTCCGGATTTTTCGCCGGGCAAGGCCCCACGTTGCCGGCGCATCTTGTCCGCCGTCTGCCATGTGCGGGTGATGACTTCGCCGATTCGGCCCATGGCCTGGGAATCGGAACTCATCATGCTGATCGCGCCCAGATCGTGGAGGATGTCCTCGGCCGCGATGGTTTCGCCGCGAATGCGGCTTTCCGCGAAAGCCACGTCCTCGGGCAGATTGGGGTCGAGATGATGGCAGACCATCAACATGTCGAGATGTTCGTCAATGGTGTTGACCGTGTAAGGCCGGGTGGGATTGGTGGAACTGGGCAGCACATTCGGTTCACCGCAAATTCGAATGATGTCCGGCGCGTGGCCGCCGCCGGCGCCTTCTGAATGGTAGGTGTGGATCGTGCGGCCCTTGATCGCAGAGATGGTGGCGTCCACGAAACCCGATTCGTTCAGTGTGTCCGTGTGAATCGTCACCTGAACATCGTGTTCGTCGGCAATGCGCAGGCAGCAGTCAATCGCCGCGGGTGTGGTTCCCCAATCCTCGTGCAGTTTCAGGCCGATGGCGCCCCCCAGGATTTGTTCGGGCAGCCCGGCGGGGAGGGCGGTGTTGCCCTTGCCGGTGAAACCGAAATTCAGCGGAAGCTGGTCCGTGGCTTGAAGCATCATGCGCAAATGATTCGCCCCGGGTGTGCAGGTTGTCGCGCACGTGCCGGTTGCCGGACCGGTGCCGCCGCCGATCATGGTGGTGAGGCCGGCGGCAATCGCCTCGTATGCCTGCTGCGGGCAGATGTAATGAATGTGAGTGTCGAGGCCGCCGGCGGTAAGAATCAATCCCTCGCCGGCGATGACCTCCGTTGTGACGCCAACAATCATGTCACGGGAAACGCCCGCCATGACATCGGGATTGCCGGCCTTGCCGATGCCGGCGATCAAGCCGTCTTTGATCCCGATATCGGCCTTGTAAATGCCCGTATAATCCACGACCAGCGCATTGGTGATGACCACATCAAGCGCCTCCGCCTGGCCGACGCCCGCCGCCTGGCCCATGCCTTCGCGAAGGACCTTGCCGCCGCCGAATTTGCATTCGTCACCGTAAACCGTGTGGTCGCGCTCGACTTCGAGCACCAGCAATGTGTCGCCCAGTTTGACGCGGTCGCCCGTGGTGGGGCCGAACATGTCGGCGTAATGGGCGCGTTTCATCTTGTGTGGCATGGCTATTCCTCCTGATGGGCGAACCCGAGTTCTTTGACGCGCGCGATGGCGGCTTTCTGATTTTCCGGCGTGACCGGACCATCGGTAAGATTGTTTCCGCCGCGAACCACGCGTTCGCCCGCAATCGGGACGAGTCGCACGGTTTTGGTTTCGCCGGGCTCGAAGCGGACTGCGGTCCCGGCGGGGATATCGAGGCGCCGGCCGTAAGCTTTGGCGCGATCGAAGCGCAGTTGGGCATTGGTCTCGCTGAAGTGATAGTGGCTGCCTACCTGGATGGGACGATCGCCGAGATTTGTGACCGAGAGCGTTGTTACTTCGCGACCGGAGTTCAATTCCAACTCGCCATCCTTGATCTCATAAGCGCCAGGTTCCAGATCAGGTTCGGTTTTTGCCGAAGTGAAAAGCGACAGCGCGGGCACGGGAAGAAAGCTTCCGTGCAGGGCCAGGGCAAGGTCGCCGTTTTCAGAGGCGATCGGATGATGGACGGTGACGAGTTTCGTGCCGTCGGGGAAGGTGCCTTCGACCTGGACTTCGGCAATCATCCCGGGAACGCCGGGCATGACCTGGTTACGGCCCAGGAATTGCCGGCCCAGGTTCATCAGATCGGCGACACTGCGGCCGTCGCGGATGAACTCGAGCAACTGAGTGGCGATCAGTGCGACCGCCTCGGGATGATTGAGGCGCAAGCCGCGCGCGAGGCGTTTCTGGGCGAGAAACCCGGCGTTGTGCAGCAGCAGCTTGTCAATTTCGCGGGGAGAAAGGTGCATAGTGTGATTTGCGCATTACCATTTTCGAGACCAGGGATCATCGTGCAGGAGACCGGGGACAAAGGAAAGATGACGGCGGATTTCCGCGCCCACCATTTCAGCGCTTTCGCCGGCGAACCGGAGCAGCACACCGTGACTGGTTGGACTCGCGCTGCACACCAGTGAAGCACGGCGGGAGATGGAATGGGCGTCGATCTCCTTGAGCATGCGAACACCTGCTTCCCGAAGCGATTGGCCGGCGACCAGGACGAGTCCAAGGCAATTGAATCGTCCCAGGCGATACGACGTTGTCAGCGGGCTGCGTGCGGAGTCCAGAAGCAGGGAATCGAGCAGCACCCGGCTGCCGTTGATGAAGATTTCATTCCGGCTTTGAAAGCGATCGAATGCCCAGCGTTCCCCGCGGGCGGCGCGGCCGGAGCAGAACCAATCCACCAAAACCAGGCCGCCGGATTCGTGGAGATGAAATTGCTGGCGCTGCACGTAGGAGGAACTGGCAAAGGCCTGCACCGGATCCGGCGCAAGAACAAGTAACGAATCGCGGCCGACGGTGGCGTCCAGCGTGTGGCTGCATGGGCTGGCGGCTGGGTTGCGGTAGACTTTGGTCGATGCCTGGGAGCCGACAAAGCAGCGGGCACCATCGCCGATATCCAGCGTGAGTTTAATTTCATCGCCCGCCACCAGTCCCCCGCCGAAGCTGCTCGAGTACGCCCAGACACTTGGGCCGCGTGGTTTGGGAACGAGCAGCTTGAGCGGGCTGTTTGCCCAGGCTGAGGTAACCGCGCTTTGGCCGGAGACCAGCTTCACCTCAAGGCGTCCGCGCCCGCTGCGCGTGGCAACAGCACCGTTCCTGGCTGGCAAACGATTCATTGGTTCGGAGGCGAAAAGGCGAACCGATGGTTTAGGCTTACGAGCACCTTGGTCAAGCAGATCGTGTGTCGAAGGTGTCATGTTCATTGCGAACCGTCCATTTCCATTCGGGATTGGCGGAGCCGGCCGACGATGATAAGGCTGAGGTCCACGACGAAGATGAGGACCACGGCGGTATCCATGGCGGTCACCCAGGGGCTGGGCGGGAGGAATTGCTCGGAACCCCAGAGCAGAAATGCGACTCCGAGCAGGAGTTCCTTGATGCGTTCATGCCAGCGGCGGCCCCAGCTCAATTGCAGGCCGATGTAGGAAGCGCCGATGAGCGCAAACGAAAGCGCGCCGGCGTGCTGGTGGATCGGGGTGAGCCGCAGTTGGTTCAAGGTATCGAAAACCAGGAGCGTCAGAACCGCACCCAGGGCGGAAATAAACAAAATTGCGCTGAGCCAGCGAAAAATAGTTGTCATGGTCAGCCGGTGGCAGCGGGCGTTAATTTCGCTGCGCTAGAGACAAATTCGGCGAAGCGCCGCCGTTGACGATCCGCCATCCAGGAATTGATCTCCACCAGGTCGGCCACGGGCGCACCGGTGAATGGTGTGGTATGCAGATAGCCGTCGGGCCCGAATTCCGGAGTCATGGTGGTGATATTTGCGCCCCGGTCGAGTTGCGAGCGCCAGATCTGGTCCCACCAGCGTTCGTGAGCCTCCAAAGCGCTGTGGTATTCCGGAGCGGCGGGATGCGGTACCTGCGGACCCTGATCGTACCCGACGCGCGCGTGAATGTGATGGGCGCGTTCGGCGCAGAGCGCGAGGATTTCGGGCTCGGTATCAATCAAGCGCTCGCACACCACGCACCAATGGGAGAAATCGCAGGTCAGACGGAGACCGGGTAATTGCAGCAAGATTTCGCGGGTGGTCCAGGGGTTGAAAAACGACCGGCTGCGATGAGTTTCGTAACTTGCACACACGCCGAGGCGGTTGGCAATTTCCATGGCACGGCCAAAGAACTCCACGCTTTGGGAGATTGACCAGGCATCACAACCGGCAATGACCGTGAGGAAGAGTGGCTGGCATTCGAGCGCGGCTTCCGCCTGGCGGCGCAAGGATTCGAGATGGCCGGCCACGGTGGCGTGCCGCTCGGGCACATAGCTGCCGGCGGTGCAGATTTCGGCGATGTACTCGAGGGCCGCCTCAGACAACTGGCCCCGAAAATCGCAGCGATCGGACTCGCCAACGGGAACCTGGCCTTCCAGACCGTCAAAGCCATGCTCGTGGCAGGCGGCGATCGCTTCCGACATGTTGCCCGCGTGGCCCCAAAGTGTTTTGTAGAGGTGGAGTTCCATCATCCGACGCCAACAGGTGTTTCGGAAATATTCGTGGCCACGCGGAACCCGAGATTGTCGGCGCGATAACTGGCGTCGCGCCAATCGCGCCAGGAACTGCGGAGCAGGCGTGGGAGATAATCCCATGCGCCGCCACGAATCACGTGGCGTGAATTCACCGGTTCCCGCCAGGCACTGCCATCAACAGGTGCGCCCAAATAATCCGGATGCCATGAGTCAGCGACCCATTCGCAAACATTGCCATGAAGATCATGCAAGCCGAAGGCGTTGGGAGGGTATTGACCGACTGGCGTGCGGTGACCCGGTCCGACGCGCAACCCTTGTTCATCAAATAAAAAGTTTGCCGCGGCGAGCGTCAAGTCGTCACCGCAGGAAAACAAAGTGCGTGAGCCCGCGCGACAGGCAAATTCCCATTCCGCCTCGGTGGGCAGACGATATCGTCGATGCGTCGTTTCGCCCAGCCAATCGCAGTATTCCATCGCTTCATGCCAGCTCACGCACACAACGGGAAGCTCCTCCGATTCGTGAGCCGCGTGGCCGGGTCGAAAGCGGCGGAATTCGCCCACGGTAATCGGGAAGCAGCCCAACGCGAGCCCGGCCGCAATCTGGACGTTGTGCGCAGGGCGTTCGGTGTCGTTGGCGAATTTGTCATCGGCGTTTTCGCCCATGCGAAATTCGCCGGCGGGCAAGTGGACCATCAACGGCGCATTGTTCGCGTCGCGCCAAAGTTGTCCGGCTGAAGTGCGCGAATCCGGCGGCGGTTCACAGATCATCCACCCACCTCCCGTCGCGGACGTTGGCAGGCGGCACGAGATCGTATTCCGTCCAGCCCGCCGTGATTCCGCCGTCGATGGCGATGTTCTGGCCGGTGATGTAGGCGGCTTCGTCGGAAGCCAGGAAATGACAGAGTGCGGCGACTTCCATTGGTTCACCGAGCCGGCCGAGAGGAGTCCTGCGCTCTACGAAGGGAATTTCCGGATTATCGGGAATGCCGGTGACGGCTGGCGTGAGAATGGTTCCCGGGCTGACGGCATTGACGGTGATGCGGCGCGGGGCGAGTTCGAGCGCCGCAAGTTTCGTCAGGTGGATCACCGCGGCCTTGGAAGTGGAGTACGCCGCTCCGCCGGGCGTGGCCAGCATGCCGACAAACGAGGCAATGTTGATGACGCGACCCTCGTCAGCGAGCACGCGGGCAGCGTGTTTGATCCCGAAGGCGGCGCCATTGACGTTGACGTCGAGTGTACGGCGAAGGAGATCGGCGGTGAGTTCGGCAAAACCGACACCGAGTGGTTGGATGCCCGCGTTGTTTACGAGAATTTCGACGCTGCCGAAACGGGTGCGGGCGGTGTCGAGCATGACGGCGACCTGCGCTTCGTCGGAAACATCGGTTTGGATGAAACCGGCCTTCACAGCCTTGGCGGTTTTGGCGCCTTCGGGCCGGCGATCGGCGATCATGACCAGAGCGCCCGCCTCGACGAAGCGCTGGGCGATGGCGAGACCGATGCCGGAAGCGCCGCCGGTGATGACAGCCGCTTTGCGTTCGAGTGAGAACATGCGCGTGCTCCGGGATTCAAGAGCGTTGACTGGGTGCAGCGGGGCAATCATCGGTGGGCCAGACGCCGCGGATGCGAGCGGCAAGAAAGCGTTGCAGAAGCCAGACCGGCATCTCGAGATGGCTCAAGCGGCCAGGGCGCCAGCCGGTTGCGTAAAGGCCGCGCTGCACAGCCGTGCAAACCTCCATGTCTTCGAGATGAAAGGCGGTGAGTTGGTCGGTCGTGCGCGCGTGGAGCTGCTCGTAATTGGGAAGGTTGAGCGCCTCGGGCGCGAGAAGCGTGGTGGTAAGCAATTTGAGGCGGTCAGGTCCGAGAGGTTGCAATCGATACCAGATGACGCGGTCGGGCGCGGTGGCGAGCAGGAACGTCGGCGGAATGAGGAACAGGCCCCATTCGGATTTTTGATTGTCGTCCAGACCCGGCAGGGGCGGAAGCGCGGCGGAAAAATCGCCCTTCTGCGCAAAGGCGAGATATTCTTCGCGCACGGAGGATTTGTAAGGCAGATGAGCACGAATGTAGTGTCGCCGCTCCTGCTCGGTCCAGGTATCGCGCGCGGGCATGAGCGGCTGGAGAGTCTTGTGGTGAATGCCGAGGTGGTGATAGCTCTCCATGAAATTCTCGACGAGCACCTTCCAGTTGAAGGGACAATCCCATTCGCGCGCGATGACGAGTTTCATGTCAGCGAGCCGGAACGCGCTGAGGTCCGAGGCCATTTCGGCAAGGCCTTCGGTGAGCGGCGGCGCGCTCCCATCGAGATTCACGAACACGAAGCCCAGCCAGATTTCGGTTCGGAATTCCTTGAGGAAAAATTCGTCGCGACAGAAGCCCTCCGCCTGTTGCATTTCCGGGCAGGCCTTGAGTTTGCCGTCGAGTTCGAAAGTCCACGCGTGATAGGGGCAGAGGAACAGGCGGGTGTTGCCGCACTCGGGGCGGGCCCCGCGCGGCTGCGCCGGGGAGTGGCCATCATAACCGAATCCTTCGGGCATAATGTCCATGGACCGATGCGGACAGACCCGCGAAAGCACGCGAATGGCGTCATCCTTCCCGTGAATAATGATCAGCGGCTCGCCCAGGAGATCGAGATTGAGGAAGTCGCCAGCGTTGGGGATTTGCGAGGTGTGAGCAACACATTGCCAGCCGGCGCGAAGGAGATGATCGACCTCCCAGGCAAAAAACTCCTCGCTCGTGTAGGCCTGGGCGGGGAGCGTGGTGGCGCGGTTCAGCGGGCGGGCGGCGATGTCGCAGATCGCGCGCTGGATGTCCGCTACGGACATGGGAGGCTGGGCGGTGCGGGTGCTGAGCTGCCGGGCAAAGGCGAGCGGTTCGAAGGTTGGTTTCCAGTCAAAGGCGGTGGAACTCATACGACAGCAAGATCGGGAGTTTGGGCTGCATCAAAATCGATATTCCGGCGCGCCTCGGGATGCTTGCGGAAGTAGGCGGCGATTTCGCGTCCGCACGCGAACCAGACGCCGCCTTGCTCGCGCATGGCGGTCACCATTTCCTCGAGGAGGCGGACACGCGACGGGCGGCCGCTGAGCCAGGGATGCAGCGTTAGAACGAAGCAGCAACCGAAATCATGCATGGCCTTGAACTCGCGCCACCAGAGATCGAAGACCTTGGAGCAGTTCTCGGGAACGAATCCCCAGGCGGGCTCGGCGTTGAAGGCGAATTGTTCCCAGTCCTCGAGCATCCACTGGCCGGGAATTTCCACGAGCCCGTTTTCGTGGAAATAGGGGACGTCATCGCCCATCTCGCTGGCGCAATAGCCGATGTTGTGCCGGGCCAGCAGAGAGGGAGTCCAGGGATTGATCTCGAACCAGGGAGCGCGGTAGCCGACGGGGCGCGAGCCGGTCAGGCGCGTGAGAATATCAATGCTGCGAAGAAGGATGCCTTCCTCCTGGGCCTCCGTGAGGTGGGCCAGTTTTTCGTGGAGATAACCATGGAGTCCGATTTCGTGACCGCCCGCGACGATGGCTTCGAGCATGCGCGGATGATTTTCGGCGATGTAAGCCGGAACGAAAAAAGTGGCCGGGACCTGAAGGTGTGCGAGCAGGCCAAGCAGGCGGGGGACGCCGATGCGCGGGCCGTATTCGCATTGGGACATCAAGGTGCGGCGGCTGGCGAGCGCGGTGTCTTCGGAGAGCGCGGTGGTTTCGCCATCGACATCGAAACAGAGCATGGCGGCGCAACGCCGGCCGTCGGGCCAGACAAAGCGGGGCGCTGGCTGGAAGCGGGCCGCGTGACGGGAGGTTTCATTCGACTTCATCACCCGCCTCCGTGAGCTTGATCATGGGGAGTTTCTCGGGCACTTCCGTGGGAGGATGGATGTGCTCTTCGAGCCGCTTTTTAAGCGCGAGATATTCGGGAGAGATGAACTGGTCGGCGCTTCGCGGGCGCGGCACGGGATTTTCAATGAATTCGGTGACGCGCCCCGGGTTGGCGCTCATGACGAGGATGCGGTCCGCGAGATAGGAGGCTTCATCGAGATCGTGAGTGATGAAGAGGATGGTGACATTCACCTTTTTCCAGATCTGGAGGAGGTAGGCCTGCATCTGGCAGCGGGTCTGGGCGTCGAGCGCGGCGAAGGGCTCGTCCATGATGAGGATGCGCGGATTATTGGCGAGCGCGCGGGCGATGGCGACGCGCTGCTTCATGCCGCCGGAGAGTTCGTGCGGATAAAGGTCCTCGAATTTGGAGAGGCCGACCATGTCGAGCCACTGGCGCGCCTCGGCTTCGGCGGTGATGTTGTCCTTCCCGGAGAGTTCGAGGCCGAACATTACGTTGCGTTTGACCGTCAGCCAGGGGAAGAGCGTGTAACCCTGAAACACCATGCCGCGATCGGGGCCCGGGCCGGCAACGGCGCGGCCGTCCAGGAGGATTTCGCCGCCGGAGGCTTCATCAAGCCCGGCAACAATGCGAATCAAAGTGGACTTGCCACAACCGGAAGGGCCGACCACGCAGATGAATTCGCGGCGGTGGATGTCGAGCGTGACGTGGTCGAAGACGGTGTGGGTGTCTCCGTTGGAGCCGAAGGTTTTCTTCAGGTCGCGAACCTTGAGGATGACCGGCCGTTCGCGGATGCGTTGAAAACGCGCGGCGACCGCAGGCGATTGCTCGCGATAATCCGGAAGTTTCAGTTCAGTGAGTGACATGGGCGGCGATGTCGGTTTTTTCCTGGACCGGCTTGACGACGGTCGCTTCGGCGATGACGGCGGGTTCGACCGCCTTTGGCCAGAACCAATCGAGCCAGGCCCATTTCTTCGGGCCGGAGCGGCTTTTGCGTTTCCAGGGGAAGAGCACAGTGCCGAGCCAGGAGAGGAAGAGATCGGTGGTGAAACCAATGATGCCGATCATGGCGATGGCGGCGTAAACGTTCTCGAAATTGCGGTAGCGGGCCTGCTGATTGATGAACAGCGTGATGCCGGACATGGTGCCGACCACTTCGGCGACGATGAGGTATGTCCATGCCCAACCGAGCAGGATGCGCATGTCGGTGTAGATGTCGGTGATGGAAGCCGGGATGATCACGCGGCGGACGAGTTTCCAGCCGGACGCGCCGAGCGTTTGTGAGGCTTCCAACAGGCCGGGGTCCACCTTGCGCACGGTGTTGGCGATGACGAGCACCTGTTGGAAGAACGTGCCGATGAAAATGATGGCGACCTTGGGCGGATCATCGATTCCGAGGATGGCCACGCAGAGCGCGCCGAAGGCGGGCGCGGGCAGGTAGCGGAAGAATTCGATGAAGGGTTCCTGAAGTTTGGCAAAGAACCGGTAGGTTCCGCAGAGAATCCCGAGTGGCACGCCGAGCAGGGAAGAGACCACGAAGCCGATGAGGATCGTGCGGATGCTGTGGCCGAGGCTCTCGTGGAGCCAGGGCTCATTCTGCAGCCGCGGCGGAGTTTTGAACGCGGTGTAGAACGCGATCAGGACCTTGTGCGGCGCCGGCAGGTAGACGGGATTGCACGAATAACCTTGCGGCGGGGCCTCGCCTGCCGCGCGCGCTTTCGTCACTTCCTGGTCGAAAGTCGCGCGCGGCACTTCCATGTCGGTCACGAAGTAGTCCACGCTGCCGATGTCGGTGACGTGGACCAGCGGCTGCCAGAGCCCGGGGATGTAGCTTACCGCGCTCCAGAGCAGGAGCGGGATGAGGAACGACAGCACCATGAGGAACACCTTCCGCCGGTGCGGCAATTCCTGCTTCAATCCCAGCCAATCGTGACTTGCCATGGTGTTTACGGCTTTGCGGCTTTTAGCGGGGGTTATTTCAATCCCTTGATGATGGACGGCACCAGATAGTCTGAAGCACTTTGAGAATTCGTGTACACCTTGTTGTCGAGGTAGAACTTGTCGCTCAGCTTCATGGAGCCGTAGATCGACATCATGTCGTCGCTCTTCTTGAGCGCCTGCTTGGCCTCGGCGATGGTCAGGAAGTGTGTTCCCGGGATGTTCTTGGCGTAATCAACCGGGTCGGCGCCCACCTTGGCGGCCATGATCTTGACGGCATCGTCCTTGGTGGCGGGATCCATCAGGTAATCCACGCACTTGTAGTAGATGGCGGTGATCTTCTTCCATTCATCGCGGTGCTTGTTGTAGCTGGTGGGATTGACGGCGATCACATCGAAGATCAGTCCCTTGGCATCCGCGCTGGTGAACAGCTTTTTCGAGCCGGCGACCGTCTTCAATGCCTGGCCGGAGATCGGATACCATGCGCCGATGGCCGCGACCTGCCCCGACTGGAGCGCCTGCGGCGTCTTGTCGGTGGCGGTGCCAACCAGCGTGATGTCGGACTGGCTCATGCCGTTGACCTTGAGCGCCTGAAGCAGGAGTTCGTGCTCGACCAGGGTCAGTTCGACGCCGATTTTCTTGCCCTTGAGGTCCTTGATGGAATCAACGCCCGGGCCGCCGACGATCATGTCACTGCCTTCGCTGTAATCCACGAGACAGACGATCTTGCTCTTGGCGCCGCTTGCGCCGGTGACGAGATCGTCGCCGGCGACAATCATGTCGGCGTCGATCTTGCCGGCGGCGAAGGCGTCAATGGAGGGCGAGTATTCGAACCAGACCATCTCCACGTCGAGTCCGGCGTCCTTGAACCAGCCCTTTTGCTTGGCGATCTCCATGACGGTGTAGCCGGGCCAGTCGCTGTAGCCAATTTTTATTGTGTCCGCCATGACCCCAGCCACGCCGGCCAGGCCGATTAATCCCGCTGTAATCAGTGTTTTCAGTTTCATTTGTTTTTGGTTGAGGTGAGTTGTCTTTTTGCTCGAGAGGGTTTCAGAACAGGCGCGCGTAGCGGTCGATTTCCCACTGGCTCACGGACTGGTGGTAGTCCTGCCATTCGGCGCGTTTGTATTTGATGAATTCGTTCCGGAGATCCGTGCCGAGCACCTGCTCGACAAACGGATCGGCTTCAAAGGCGTCCACCGCCTCGCCGAGAGTGCGGGGAAGTTCCTGCACGCCGATTTTTTCGAGTTCGGCGGCGGAGAGTTCGTAAAGGTTTTCGTGGTGGGGTTCGCCGGGATCGAGTTTCTCGCGGACGCCCTCCATCCCCGCGGCGAGGACGAGCGCGGCGGCGAGGTAGGGATTGCAGGAGGAATCGGCGTTGCGGCTTTCACAGCGCCCGCCGCCCATGGGAATGCGGACGGAATTGGTGCGGTTGTTGGTGCCGAAGGAATTGAATACCGGCGCCCAGGAGTAATAGCTCATGGCGCCGCGGCGGATGAGGCGCTTGTAGCTGTTGACGGTGGGGGCGAGCACCGCGCAGAGCGCGCGGCCATGGCGGAGAATGCCGGCAACGAACGAATAACCGAGCGGCGAGAGACCGAGACCGCGCGGATCGCGTTTCGGGTCCGCGGCGAAAAGGTTTTGGCCGGTTTTCCTGTCCGCCAGCGACATGTTGAAATGCGCGCCGTTGCCGGTTTTGTCGGCGAACGGTTTGGGCATGAACGTGGCGAGCAGGCCGTGCTTCTCCCCGATGCACTTGGCCATGTAGCGGAAGAAGATGTAACGGTCCGCCATCGTGAGCGCGTCGGCGTACTTGAAATCAAATTCGAACTGGGAATTCCCGTCTTCGTGATCGAAGGAGTAGATGTCCCAGCCGAGCCGGTTCATGGTCGTGGCCATGTCGTCGAGCCAGGGGAACACGTCGAGGAAACGTTTGGCGTCGTAACAGCTTTTCTCCAGGTTGTCGTCGGGATTGGGGACCAGGAGCCGGCCGTGTTCGTCCTGTTTGAGCACGTAGATTTCGCACTCGATGCCGAGATTGAAGGTGTAGCCAAGTTTGGCGGCGTCGGCCTGGATCCTTTGGAGCAGGACGCGTGAGTTCAGCGGATAAGGCTGGCCGTGGAAATGGTTGTCGGCGGGAATCCAGGCAACCTCCTTGCGCCAGGGAAGCTGGATGATATGGCGAAGGTCGGGAACGGAGGAAATTTCGTCGTCATTGGGCGCCTGACCGAGGCCATCGAGGGCGTAGCCGGTGTAGAGTTCTGAGCCGTGGGCGAAGTGTTCGAAATGTTCGATGGGGACGAACTTGCCCTTGGGCACGCCATGGATGTCCACGTAAGCGCCGAGACAATATTTGACGCCATCGCGAATGAGTTTTTGTTTGATGGCTTTGAGAGCGGCAGGCGAGGCGATGGAACCGGCGCCGGTCAGTGGTTGGGCGGCCGCGGGGGCAAGCCGCGAGCGACCGTTCCGGCCGGTTTTGAGCAAAGTGGAGGAGTTCATGAAAGTGTGGCGAAGTAGCTTTGGGCCAGCGGCGGCTGTTCCGTCAGCGCGCGGCGGACCCGGTCAGAAAGATCGGTGACCATCATTTGGAACAAGGTTTCACCCTGCTTGCGGGTCGCGCGGCTCGGAAAACCGGTGACACCGTTTTTGCTGGTGCGATTGACAGGGTGGGTGAAGACGAGGCCTTCGGTGCGGTCCTCGTCGTCGGAATCGGCAATGCGATCGGCGCGGACGAGTTCAGGCGCCTGGGCCAGCATGAGCGAGGTTTCGGCGGCGTTTGCGTGCCAATCCTGCGCGTCGGCGAAAAATTCGGCGCGGACGCGCGGGCTGATTTCGGCGACGTTGCAGACGGCGACAAGCGCGTCGTCCCAGCGGCTGCGGATGATTTCGAGGGCGCAGCGGAGCGGGGCGGCGTTGCCCACGTGGCCGTTGACGAGCAGCAGGCGTGTGAATCCGGCGCCCTGGAGCCAGTCGAAGATTTGCGTGACCGCGTCCATGAGCGTTTGCGGCTGAAGCGCGAGCGTGCCAGGCCAGCGGCGTGAGTGGCCGAGCGAGCAGCCGTACGGCAGGGACGGAAGAACCGGCACGCCGGTCTCGCGGGACACGGCATCGCAGAGCCTGGCGGCGTTGCAGGTGTCCATGCCGACGCCGAGGTGGGGGCCGTGTTGTTCGGTTGCGCCGACCGGGAGGAGACAGAGAGTGACACCCGAGCGGCGGAGGGAACCGATTTCTTCCCAGGTCAAGGATTCCCAGCGCAACGGCCTTTGTTCAAGCGCCCGCATTGGATGTTACTTCTTTTTCGATTTCTTTTGTTTGCGTTCGGGCCAGTAGGGTGGCGGTGGCAGCTTGGTGGGCGGTTTGCGCCCGAGCTTGCCTTCGTTAACGAGACTGGCGAGCACGTCCATGATGGCGCGCACGCCGACGAGCGCGGTCATGTCGCTCGGGTCGTAGGACGGGGCGACTTCGACGACTTCCATGCCGCAGAGGCCTTCGCGGGCGACGAGGCGGAGCAGTTTGAGGACTTCGCGCGGCAGGAAACCGCCTGGTTCCGGCCAGCCGGTGCCAGGGACAAAACCGGAGTCGAGGGAATCGACATCGAAACTCAGATAAACGGCCTTGGCGCCCTTCCAAGCGACGTCGAGCGCGATCTCGGCAGCCTTCTCGACGCCCATGTTCTCGATGTCATCGATGGTGAGCACCGTGGTGCCACGGGAGCGTCCGACCTTGACGCCGGGGCGCGGCGCCTGCCAGCCGCCGATGCCGAGCTGGACGAGGTTCACGGGCGGGGCATTGGGAATGTTGGTGGCATGGAACCAGGGCGTGGTGTGCATCCGCTCGTCCATGTCGGTTTCCTGGGTATCGACGTGGCGATCGATGTGGATGATGCCGACGGGACCATCGATGAAGGGTGCGATGCCGCGGACGTCGGGGTAGCCGATGGAATGATCGCCGCCGAGCATGATGGGGAAGACGCCGCTGGAGCGGACGTGGGCGACGGCCTTGGAGATCTGGTCGAAGCCCTTTTCGATGTTGGCAATGGTAAAGACATCGCCGACGTCACAAATCTTGAGCGATTCGCGGAGGTCCACGCCGAGCTCATAATTATAGGTGCCGTAGAGCGCGGAGATGCGGCGGATGCCTTGCGGGCCGAAGCGCGTGCCGCTGCGATAGGTGGTGCCGATATCGAAGGGAACGCCGATGACGGCGGCATCGTACTGGGAAACCTTGTGGACGTCTTCGAGGTAGTGGGATTTGACGAAGGTGTTGATGCCGGCGAAGTGGGGAAGTTCGCCGCGGGCGAAACAGGAGATGGTGCGGTCCTTGACGGAGGGCGCGGCTTCGAGGCCGTGGGCGATGCAACGGTCCACCTCCTCCTTCCAACCCTTGGAGCCGAGTTCCTCCTCGCGATATTTGGCCCAGGCGCCCTGACGCCGGGCGGGATCGAAGACCTCGGGATGAGGGTGGCCTTCGGGAGCCTGGCCGGGGGTGTCGTGCGCCGGATGCGAAACCGGCGCCCAAGGATAACCTTCGGCATGCAGCGGATGCGGATGATGCGACGAGGGGAGGTTCGGGTAAGGCTGACCGTGTTCGGCGTGGTGATGCTGGCCGGGGACGAACTGGTGGCCGGCGGCTTCGTGGTGTTCCCTGCCTTCGAGGTGAGCGAGGTTGTGCTGCGCCTCCTTCGTTACCGAACGGACACGGCGGGACAAATTACGTTTCTTGGAATGTGAATGGCCAAAGCCCATAAAACAAAAAGCGATCCAGACAAGTTTGACTTCTGACAGGTTTCAATTACCGGACACTGCACTGAGACGCGCAGCGGCGCAGTGCAGCGACGATGGTGAGAGGTCAAGGGATCGCCGGAGGGCCACAGCAAATGACGATCAGTGTCTGCCACATGAAAAGGCGGCGGTTATCAAACCGTTGCGAATTCAAATTGGACATGCACGATGCCACGAGAGGCATTGAGCACCTATTGTGCCATGGAGAAGAAGCGGGCATGGCGAATCGGGGCCCACGCGAACACGAGCGAAATGAGGAGCAGCAGAACTCCTTGGAAAGCCCTTGATTTGCAGTGGAATGTTAAATTGCGGAGTCGACGCGGAAAAGGGCGATTACAAATGTTCCGAAGAAAAATGGAGCGCTTTGACTGGCCGGAATTACGCAGGCTGTTCACAATTGGTCAGAAAGGGCCGCTTATACGGTTGTGATCACTGAGCATTTGTGGTTATCTGAGGCGCAACAAACGGGTGATCCATTATGAATACCAAAATTCTGGCTGGGATTGTGGCAGTGTCGATTTTAATGCCTGCCTTGCAGGGAAAAGCGGCGGGCAGCAATGACGTATCGGTGGAATTGAAGAGCCTGGTAAGTAAAATCCAGGCGAAGCTCCAAGCGGGAAAGAAAAGCGAGAGCGACCTGGCGGAGGACATCAAGGGTTTCGACGCCTTGCTGGCCGAGCACCAGGGAGAAAAGACAGATGCGGTGGCGGATGTGCTCTTTTACAAGGCGATGCTGTATCTCCAGGTTTTCCATGATTCGAAAAATGCGGGGGATATGATCCGGCAACTCAAGCAGGAGTTTCCGCAGACCACAAGGGCGCAAGCCGCGGATAAAATTCTGGCGTCAATGGATTCGCAAGCGGCCGCGGACAAGATCCGGGCCGGGCTGTCGGAGGGATCGGTTTTTCCGGATTTCAACGTGAAGGACCTTGATGGGAAGCCATTGTCAGTGTCGGGGGAAAAGGGAAAGGTGGTGATGCTGGACTTCTGGGCAACTTGGTGTCCGCCATGCCGGGCGGAACTACCGAACGTCATTGCCACGTATGAAAAGCACCACGCGCAGGGATTTGAAATCATCGGCATCAGCCTGGACCAGGACCGCGATAAACTGACGAGTTTCATCAAGGAAAAGGGGATGGCATGGCCGCAGTATTTCGACGGCCAAGGATGGCAGAACAAAATCGCAATGCGTTACGGGGTGCAGAGCATCCCGATGACATACCTGCTGGATAAGGATGGGAAGATCATCGGCTCGGAGTTGAGAGGGGAAGAACTGGAGGCGGCGGTGGCGAAGGCGGTGGGAGGGAAGTAGGGACAATAGAGATCGAGAGATGGCCCTGGCTTGGCTTAGCCGGATGCGGAGGGCGGGAAGGGCGCCGGCTGGCTTCGGCGGGTTCGATGCGACATGTCGCATCGGGGGAAAGCGCAGACATGTCTGCGCACTCCAAGGTGAGCGACAGAACGGTTAGTTGATTTATTGGCGACGAAGATGAGAGGTGCGGGATGATTGGAAGGCATGAGCTTTGGAGTGCGCCGAATTACGCCGTATCCCAGGAAGGAGCTGGTTCTCTCCCGGGAATGTTTGCGCCATGAACTGGCCCCATGCGCCAGTGCATTGGACGTTTGAGCCGGGCGTTTACATGGTTACAGCCGGCACCTATGAAAAACGGCCTCAGCTGAACTCGCCTGCCCGGCTGGATTTCTTTCTCGATTCACTTTTCCGTTATGCTGGGGAATTCAGATGGTCCTTGCGGGCTTGGTCCGTGCTCGCCAATCACTATCACTTTATCGCTGCATCGCCTGAAGCTCCGCAAACTCTGCGGAAGTTCATCGGCAAATTGCACATGAAAACGGCGCAGGAGTTGAATCGCCTGGACGGCACACCGGGACGCAGGGTCTGGTTTCAATTCTGGGACAGCCACATCACCTTCGAAAAATCTTATTTGGCGCGTCTGCATTATGTGCATGCCAATCCCGTGCTGCACGGGGTTGTGAATCTTGCCGAGAATTACAAGTGGTGCTCGGCCTCATGGTTTAACCGGAATGCCGCGCCTTCATTTGTGGCGACTGTCTTGAGCTTCAAGACGGATCGGCTGGAGATACCGGACGATTTTTGATGGCGGTGTTTTTGTTTTATATGCGGAAGGGAGAGGGGTTGGTTGCGGCGGATGCGGAGGGTGGGAGGAGCGCCGGCTGGTTTCGGCGGGGTTCGATGCGACATGTCGCATCGGGGGAAAGCGCAGACATGTCTGCGCACTCCAAGGAGTCTCTGCGGGAGGTCTCAGGCTGGCTGGATATTCGCGCGGAGGCGGGGGGAAACAAAGACTTCCGGATTCAGGACTAGGGCTGGCTTGCGGCCGCCGAGAAGGTCGAGGACCGCCTGGACAGCGGCCACACTGACGCGTTCGCCTGTTTCGAGGGCGCTGGAGCCCTGGTGAGGGGAAAGGAGAACGTTGGGCATGGTGCGCAGCGGATGCTTGGCGGGCAATGGTTCCTCCGTGAAGACATCGAGCGCGGCGCCGGCGATCCAGCCTTCGCGCAAGGCCTTAAGGAGCGCGTCCTCATCAAGCAGCGCGCCGCGCGCGGTGTTGATGAGATAGGCGGATTTCTTCATGCGGCGGAATTGCGCTTCACCCATCGAGACCCGGGTTTGAGGAGTAAGCGCGGCGTGGACGGTGAGGAAATCGCTCTGCGAGAGGAGTTCGTCGAACGAGACATATTGAACGCCGGCGGCGGCGGCTTCCGGGCGCTGGCGGGGGCTATGGGCGATGAGCCGCATGTTGAAGCCGCGGGCGCGCCGCGCGACGGCGGAACCGATCCGGCCGTAGCCGAGAATGCCAAGTGTCTTTCCGGGAACATCAACGCCCCATTTGGGAAGCCAGAGGCCTTCGCGCATCGATGTGTGGCCGGCGGGTATATGCCGGGCGATTGAGAGCAACAGGCCGAACGTGAGATCGGCAACGGCTTCATCGGTGAAACCGGGTGTGTAGGCGACGATGATCCCAGCGGCGGTGGCAGCGGGCACGTCCACGGCATCGTAGCCGACGCCCCAACGGGAGATGATTTTAAGATTCGCAGCGGCAGGAGACGCGAGGCAGGCGGCGGAGTAGTGATCATTGCCGGCGACGACGGCGTCCATGCCGTCGAGGAGGCGGACGAGTTCATCGCCGGAGGCGGCGGCACTGAGGGACGGATGAGAAATCCGGCAACCGGCTTTTTCGAGAAGCGCGAGCGCCTCGTGGCCGACTTTGGCCATGGCGGAAGCTGTTATCAGGACCTTCCAGGACATGCGGGGGGAATGTAGCGGGAGGATGCCGCGGGAGGCAAATGGCAATTTATGAGGCGGATTTCAGGACGCATTTGACTGGGCGAAGGGGTAGTGATAGTATACAGACGCGTTTGGGGTTGGCGCCCCTTTAACTACGGCGCCGCTCCGCAGGAGGGAGTCAGCTTCGCTGACCTGATCCATGATCGATGATCCGGGATCGCACACGGCCAAATCGATAGCTCGCCTCATTTTTTGGCTTCCCAAGCCCGCCACTAGTTAGGCGCCCCACAAGGGACGTTCGCTTCGCGAAACGTGGTCTCCTCCTGGGTGTTCTTTGACAATTGAATCCTGTTGCGTGCTGCGTGTTGCGTGTTCCGGAAGTCGCTGGCGGGAACGCTCGCGGGTGGGCCAGTCTCCTAGGACGGCGAAACCTGCGGGCGTTTCGGCGGCGCGCATCCCGATATATCGGGACGCCCTACCTTTAGCGGGTTCGTGGGTTAGGACGCGGTGGAGAATATCGGCGAATAGCGGAGAGTTTGTCCGCTATTGTCCACATTGTCCGATAAAAAGTGTCGCGCGAAGCTCGCGAAGGTTGCGAAGGTTGCGAAGGGGACGGGGACAAGGAATTTAACCGCGGATTACGCGGACAGTGCAGATAAGTTTGGTTTGCAACATCTTTTCTGGAAATCCATGTGTGCGGATATTTGCGAATCAAGCGGTTGCGGAAGATTGTTCGATATTGTCCGCATTTTCCGATAAAACTGTTGGGCGAAGACGCGAATTGACGTGAATGGGAAGAAGCTGACTGAAGAGGATGGGACAAATGGGACGGATGGGGCGGAGGTGCGCTATCTGCTAGGGCTTTGGCTTGGGCGTTCCAGGGCTTGGGCGCATTTGGAATGATTTGGGACAATTTGGGGTTATTTGGCTTTTTTTGGGATAAGAAGGCATGGGGGGAGGGGGGCCGCGCCGGAGGCGCGCCCGAGGGGCGAAGATGGAGGATGGCGGATGGTGGAGACAGGCTCAGAGGGGGCGGCTCTTGCGGATTGCCGGGGAATCCGACTGGATCAAAGTAAATCAAACCGTTCGTAAGGGACGAAATGGGACGGATGGGACACAGGGAACCAACCCCGTGGGTTCAGATTGCCGGGCTGGGGGGCGCACATTGCGGTGGCGGGTCCTGCGGACACTGCCACGGTCCCGGTTCAGAAAGGGGAGTTTGGGGTAGTTTCCATTGTTTCCGATATTTGAGCGCGAAAGGCGTCTGATAAGGGAAGCGGGAACGGGTATCGATTTATTTTGTCTCGCGAACGGGGAGCGGAAGCGTGATGCGGACGACACCGGAATTGCCAGCCTTGGGATTGACGATCTCCAGTTTGCCGTTGTGGGTCTCGATGATCTTGCGGCTGACGGTGAGGCCGAGGCCGAGGCCGACGTTGCGGGTGGTGAAGAAGGGCGTGGGAATCTTCTGGCCTGCTTCGGAACCGAACCCGGCGCCGTTGTCCTGAATCTCGATCTGCACGTCGCGCATGCCGGCAGCGCCGGGTTCGGCGTGGGTGCGGACGGCGATCTTCGGGTCGGAAGGGTTCGCCTGCAGGGCGTTGAGCATCACCTCGGAAAGGGCGTGCTTCAGCGCGGCGCGGTCGCCGGTGACGATGATGGGCTGGTTGCCATTCTCGTAATCGAGCTTGGGCATCTTGGCGCCCTGATGTTTCTGCGCCTCCTGGTAGGCTTCCTGGATGAGCGCTTCCATGGGGAAGGCGTCGGACGACACGGCGGAGTCCCTCGCCAGAAACCGCATTTGATTGATGAGGCGGGAAATGCGTTTGACGCCGTCGGAAAGCGCCGTCTCGAGGGAGATGCGGAATTCGGGGTCCTTGTAGCGCTCCTTGAGCAATTGCTGATGCGTGGAGAGCGGGACGAGGGCGTTGCCGATCTCGTGGGTGAGCCGGTCGGCGATGGTGTTGACGAGGCGGAGGTTGGCGGCCTCGATTTCGAGTTTCTGCAACTGCTCGGATTGCGTGAGGTCCTCGACCATCATGAGCGCCGAGGCGGGCAGGACGGAATCGCGTTTCTGGAACGGCACGACGCTGACGTTGTAGACGGAATTGGGCGAGTCCTCCGGCTTGTAGCGGAATGGCGCGATGGCGGAACCGGTCTTGAGCACCTGGTAAACCCTGCTGCCGAGCATCTGGGGCAGGTCACTGAATTCCAGGTCGCCGGAGCGGCCGCCGGGCTTGCCGAAGTAGCTGCGGGCGGCCTTGTTCGCGTGGAGGACGATGAGATCGCGGCTGACGACCACGCAGGCGGTGCTCAACTGGCGGAAGGTGTCGACCATCATCTCGTGATTGGCGGCCAGCTGGTCGTGCAGCCAGATGTTTTTGACGGCGAGGCCGAGTTCCTCGAGCAGGTGAAAAATGAGTTCCAATTCGCCGTTGACCAGCGGTTCGCCGGTCACGCGGCCATCGAAGACAGCCACACCCACAAGCGTCTCACGGTCGAGGATGGGAATGGCCACCTGGCCGCCAAGAAGCTCGAACTCCTGCTGGATTTCCATGTCGGCGCGGGCTTCCTCGTTGTAGCGGCGCAGGATGCGGCCGGAGCGGAAGAGATGGCCGCCGATGCCGGCCTCGAAGGAGAGTTCAAAATGTTCGAGCAATCCGGAGGGCAGGCCGATGGCGCAGGTTTTGCGGAGATGGCGGGTTTGATCGCCCCCGGCGGGTCCGCCGAACGCGGCCGCCGGTTCGCGCAGGAAGATGGCGGCGCGGTTGACGCCGACGATTTCGCGCAGGAGCAGGAGGAATTTGTTCATCATCGCCTCGGCGCAGAGCGAGTGCGTGAGGATGGCGGAGAAATTGCGCAGGACTTCGAGCGCCTGGAAGACATTGGGCGAAATCGAGGAACTGCCGACCACCGCGTCCGTGCGGGAAACCGGGGGAGCGGGCGGCGGGTTGGTCCGGGGAACGACGGGTTTGATTGCGCTGCGTTCCAGAAGAGCCGCCAAAAGACGGGCACGAACGGGCTTGGCGAGGACATGCGTGACGCCCTTGAGGTACGCCTCCTCCTCCCATTCCCAGGGGCCGGGGCCGGTGTAAATGACGATGGGACAGTTCGGTGCGAGGCGCCGGAGCTTTTCGATCATCCAGATGCCCTGAACGTGGGCACCCTCGGCGTCAACAATGCAGGCGTTGAGCAGGCCGTAGCGCAGGAGCGGTTCGGCCTCATCGAGGTTGATGCGATGGATGACGCGGTAATTATCGGCGCTCAAGCCCGACCGAAGGGCTTCGGCCAATTCCGGATGTTCCGCCAGAACCAAAAGCGTCTTCATCGGCTACTCCGTCCCAATCTAGGAAGAGAGGTTGAGGATTTACAAGAGAGATTTGATGATAACCGGGGATTTCGATGGATTCGCGGGCAACACAGCGTTGCAGCGCGGGCACAGCGTGGTCGTGTCAGGTTCACAAGGCACATTACAGCACTCCGATCTTTTCACGAATTGTTTCCAGGGACCGGCCAGCGATCCCCGGTGATCAGAACAGCTAATTTTTATCCCGGCGGAAGGGGAATAACAATGGTGGGAAATACTGAAATATTCAATCGGGAGAATTACGTAGCGCCGTCCGGAAATCACGCGCGGCACAGCGGATTTTGCCGTGGCGCGGTCAAAAGCTGCTGCGTGCTATTCGGAGGAAATGAGCTTTTCCCAAACGCTGTCGTTGAGCAGCACCTTCTGCAGAAAGTCGCGGCTTTCCTCGGTGGGCGAGGATTGGTTGGGGTTGAGCGGGAGGCGAAGGGTGAAGATGGTGCCGTGCGGGTCGGCGCTCCTGGCTTCGATGCGTCCGCCATGGTGGTGCACGATGAAATAGCAGGCCATGAGGCTGATTCCGTATTCCTGCGGGCTGTCGCTGCGCACGACAAAGGGATCGAAGATGACGCGGAGAGCTTCCTGGGGCAGTCCCGGTCCGTTGTCCTGGATTTCGATCTGGACCTCGGGCCTCTGCGAAGTGGCTTCCGGAGCCAGACGCCCGGAAAAGACAACCTCGGTTCCGGCGGGAAGACTGACCAACTCGTCGTTCAGGAGCAGTTCGAACAGACGGACGAACTTCGGTTTGTCGGCCATTACCGAAGGCAGCGTGGCGGGGATGCGATTCTCCACGCGGATGCCCTTGGCGGCGAAGACAGGCTGCACTTTGTCAACGATCCCGCCGACCAGCGTCTGCAACTGAATCTCGTCGGGGAACTGGGTGGGCGGCTTTTCCGAGGCCAGCCAGAGGTCCTTGAGGAGGGAATTGATCTTTTCGACCTGCGCCTGCACGTTCTGGTGGTATTCCTTCCAGAATTCCGGATTGCGCAGCGCATTGAGGTCCACCTGTTCCTCCTTGAGTTTGGCCGGCGCGAGATCGAGGAAGGTCTTCACGGCAACGAGCGAGTTGCGGATGTGATGGCTCATGCCGGCCGCCAGGAGGCCGAGGCTGACGATGCGATCGGCGATCATGATGCGCTGCAGCACCTCGGTCTTTTCGCGCAGAAGCTGGTCGCGCTCGCGCTGGACCATGAAAAACTCCAGGCAATGCCGCAGGGTCATCTCCAATTGCGGCGGATCCCAGGGTTTGGTGACGTATTTGTAGATGGCGCCCGTGTTGACGGCGGCGATCACGGCCTCGAGGTCGGAATAGGCGGTGGAAAGAATGCGCAGAATCCGCGGCCGAAGCTGCCGCGATTTTTCGAGCAATTGCACGCCCTTTTCGCCCGGCATGCGTTGGTCGGTGATGAGCAAGCCGATCTCGTCCTTGTGCTTCTCCAGAAGCTTGAAGCCCTCCTCCGCGTTGGCGGCGGTCAAAATCCAGAATTCGTCCCCGAAAGCCCGCGTGAAGTACTTGAGCGATTTCTCTTCATCGTCCACGTAGAGAATCGCAAATTTTTTGTAATCCTGAGCGTCTTTCATGGGCATGGCAAGGTCGACCCGAATTCAATGTCATCGTTGGACAGGAAACTCCAGCTTAAATTCACAGAATTTCCCCTCTTCGCTGCGAACGGAAATGCGGCCGCCATATTCCTGCACGATGCGGTAGCTGATGCTCAAGCCGAGCCCCATCCCTTCGCCAACGTCCTTGGTGGTAAAGAAGGGATCGAACACCTTGCTGATCGCATCCGCAGGGATTCCCTCCCCGTTGTCGTGAACGGTCACGAAAACGTTTGCGCCTTCCGTCCCGCCTTCGATGCGGATCGAGGGTTCCTCGTTCACATAGGTCTTGCGGCGCGTGGCATCGAGCGAGTTTTGCAGGAGATTGACGAAGACCTGGAGCAGCTTGTTTTGATTACCGCGGACGGCCAGTTTTGGGGGAAGGTTTTGTTCGATGCGGACCTTCTCGCGCCATTCGCCACCGAGGAATTTGAGCGCGGAAGCCACCATGTCGGAGACGAGGACATCGTCCTTCTGCTCGGTATCAGGATGCGTGAACGCGCGCAGACCGGTCACGATGTTGCGCACGCGGGCGAGTCCTTCCTCCACGTCGCGCAGGACTTCCGTGTATTCCGTCTGCTGCTCGGAGGCGAGGAACCGGGTCTTGTTCCGCAGCGTGAACAAACCGGTGGTGGCGTAGTTAAGCGGATTGTTGATCTCGTGGATTATCCCGGCGCTCATCCGGCCGAGAGAAGCCATTTTCTCGGTCTGGACGAGCAACGTCTCGGTTTCCTTGAGTTGCTCGATCGCCTTTTCCAGGGCGCGATTCTGTTTCGCGAGCTTCTCCTTGAAGTGATGGGATTCGAGCAGGTTCTTGATGCGAACGTGCAATTCGGAAGAGGAGAACGGCTTGGTGAGAAAATCGTTCGCCCCGGCGGAAAGGCAGGTCAGCTTGGTTTCCTCGTCCGCTCGGGCGGTGAGAATGATGACCGGGATCTCGCGCGTCAGGGCATCGGCGCGCAACTCGCGGCAGACCTGCAAACCGTCCTTCTCCGGCATGTTCATGTCCAGCAGGATGATGTCCGGCAGACGTTCCGTCGCCTTCTGCAAGGCCTGCTGTCCGTCCACCGCCTCCAGCACCTGATAACGCGTGTTAAGCTGGGACTTGAGGAACCGAAGCATGTCCGGTTCGTCGTCGGCAACCAGCAGCGTGGAACGATCTCCATTGCGCGCGACGGCCGCCGGCTGCGGTTGTTGGTCGGAAGCCGGCGCGGTGTTGGCGGGAAACAACTCGGCGCGGCGGTAAAGGTTGGAGAGCCATTCCTCCGACTGGGCGGGCGGCGCTGTGCCGTTGGCAGGGGCGGAGGGTGTCGGTTCCGGGAGCGGCAGAGGCTGCTCGGGCGTTGCCGGAGTGGAAGCCGAGGCCGGCAGAAACGGCAGATCGACCGTGAACGTGGTTCCCTTGCCCTCCTGGCTCTGCACGGAAACCTTGCCGTCCTGGATTTCGGTGAGTTCCTTGACCAGCGACAGGCCGATGCCAACACCCTGGTACTTGCGCTTGGAGGAATTGTCCGCCTGCCAGAAGCGATCAAAGACATAAGGCAGGTTTTTCTGGGAAATGCCCACTCCAGTATCGGCGACTGCGATGACGAGGCGTTCGTCCTTTCTTGCGGCGTCGAGGGACACAACGCCGCCTGCCGGGGTGAATTTCAGGGCGTTGAAAACGAGATTGAGAACCGTCTTTTCCAGCTTGTCGCGGTCCACCAACAGCGGTCCGAGATCGGGTTGGACGGAGATTTCGAGTTTGAGCCCCTTGCTGGCGGCCATTTGAAGCGGAGCGCCGCAAAGCGAGCGCAGGAAGGCGGTGAGTTCCAAAGGCTCGCGTTTGACTTCCATGCGACCCGACTCGAGGCGGACGAGATCCAGCAGGTCGTTGATCAACTTGAGCAATCGCATGCCGTTGCCGTGCATGATGGTCATCAAGTTGCGGGCGTCGGCGTCAAACTGCCGGTCCTGGCTGTGCATCATTGTTTCCAGGGGCGAGAGCAGCAGTGTCAGCGGGGTGCGCAGTTCGTGGCTGATGTTGGCGAAGAAGCGGCCCTTGATCTGGTCGAGTTCCTTGAGCTTTTGATTGTTCTCCTCGAGCGCCTTCCGGTTTTTATCCAATTCGTAGCGCAGGGCAAATTCGCGAAAGCGCAACCGGTTGAAGAAATGATTCCCGGTCACGACGATGATGCCGGTGAGAACAATGAAATAAAGGTTGTTGAAAATGATCCCGCCCTGCTCGCGTGTGCCTTTGAGCACACAGGCAAGAAAATACATCAACAGGATGCCAGCCACTGCCAGCAAGGATTCGCCAGTGCTCCAGTGCACCACCACGCTGACCGCCAGGAGGATGAGATTCAGTCCCGCGTAATACGGCGAGGCCGGTCCTTCCGTGTCATAAATCATCACGGCGATGGCGGCAGCAGGGATGAGGGCAATCGGCAGTCCAAGGAGTTTGTAGTGCTTCCCTCCGAACTGCGTGGTGTGCAGAAACCAAAGCATGAAGGCCAGCGCGGAACTGATCAGCCGCAGCATCAGGAAGAAACCGAGATGGCTGCTGTAAACCGTGCCTCGATAAACCGCATGGTCGAGCAGGAGACCCGCCGGCATCAGCACCGCCACCAGTGCGGAAGCCACCCGGCCGGTATTGACCCGCTCCTGCCGTTCGTTGGCAAGATAGGCGGCTCTGAATTCCGGGTTTTCGAGTGTGAACTCTTCAGCCATGCGCAGGTTTTCTGACTTCGAGAAACACGTTCACGCCGGTCGAGTCCGAGTAAACGGCCGAATTATCATCGGTCGCGGACTGCGGTTTGATTATGCGCATCTCATGCGCCGTGCGGTAAATCAGGTTCCAATCCAGCAGGTGTTCCATGCCATTGCGCATGGGATTGGCCGGCTCCACGTTCGTGGCCACCAGCAGTCCTCCGGGCGCGGTCCAACTGTAAAGCGCGTCGAGCAGTTGCTTGCAGGTGCGATCGGTCAGGTAATCGAAGAGGCCGGCGCAGTACACAAAATCATATTGAACTCCCGGGGCGGATTGCTTGACGGCTTCCTTGAGCACGTGCAGCACCGATTTCTTCTGGAATTGGATTTGCGCGTGGCGCCGGTGGCGTGTCAGCGCCTCGCCCACGGCCCGCTGGGCGTATTCAATGGTCTCGTCATTGAAATCGAGCAGCGTGAACCGGGCGTGATCGCTGAGCGGGCTTTCCTTGAGAAATTGCTGGACTTCGCCCGCCGGGCCGCACCCCAGGTTCAGAATGCGCGCCGGCCGGCCGGCACGAACGCCACGCGCGGTCTCTTCCACGAGCTTGGTTTTGAGATAGTCGACGCGATTGCGATGGGCCGCAGCGGGAGCCTGCCGCAGGAACCAGGTATTGACCAGTTTGGCGTAAAGCGAGCCGCCTTCATGGCGGTTGCGCACGATCATGTTCACCATCTCATAGTCGCCGGCGTAACCGAGCGGCTTCTCGTACGTCCGGAACGCAAACGGCGCGCACAGGATGAGTGGATGGAGCTGGCGGCGCATGTAGCTGCGATGCGCGGGGCGTACCTCCTCCGACAGCCCGAGGGCGATCGTTTCGAACTTGTCGAAGAGCGAGTCCACGCAGGGAAGGAGCGGACCGGCGAGTTCGGTGACCAGCTTCTCCTCCAATTCAGGCCTCTCCTTTTCCGATGCGGTGCGAAGGCCCAATTCGAGTTGGTCGCACCAGAGACGGAAATCCATCAGGAAGCTCTGCATGTCCGCGATGATCACCTTGTACTCTGGGATGATCTTGTAGAGCTTCTGCCATTCCTGGAGAAACGATTGGAGAAGGTGCGGAACATGACCGTTCCGGGCGATCGCGGGAGAAAAACTCAGATCCTGCCAGGAGCTTTCGCTCAAGGTCGCTTCGCAGACCACCATCTGTCCGGTATTGACCGCGCTGCGGACGGTGGCGCGACCGGAGTAAATCGTGCGGTCCTGGACGACGATGCGGAATTCGTTCAAAACCTCCGACGTTCGGAGGACGCTGTCCGGACTGTAGATTTCGAAGAGGACGGAGAAGCGATTCAACTTGATCAGGGCCGCCTGGACCTGGGCGCCATGGCTGGCTTGGAACGCCACCAGGCTGTTCTTGATCTCGCCGGTCGTTTCAATCCCGTGGGTCCTCATAAATGCAATATCGTTCCGAGAGTCCCGGCTTCGGAGCTGGGCAGAATCTGTCCACACCTACAAAACAGGCGTTCTTGCCTATTGCAAACAATTTCCGCGCCAAGAACAAGACAGTCTTCAATGGGCCAAAAATGCCGGCTCAGGCGAACGACCCGGAAAGCCCGGTTTTCTTCCGAAAAACGCATGAAAGCTACGCTGGTTTGTTGCAAGAGGCTGATATTCAAAGTCTTCTTATCCGGCATCATTTGTAGGGAATTGATCGGCCACCTTCGGCATTTACCTAAGCATGCACGAACCGACAGCTTGTGGCATCGGCTTTGCTCAGCAGGAACGAGACCGGACGCGTTGCACGAAAACCGGAAAGCTTGCCTATTGCGGCATGTGGAACGCGGGGCGGCGTGATCGTCCGAATTTAGGACACTTACTGCCAGCCGCAAGGCCGGATTCGAACAACCCGACGAAAAATGCAAATGATAAACCAAGCAAGCGCCAAGGCGCGCAGCATCGCCAAGGCGATCCTCACTTCCCACCTCATCGGAATTATCCTCGGCGCGATGGCACTAGCCTGTCACACCGCTTTGGCCGACGGTTTCCGGCTGCCGAACCAGGATCCTGACGCGATCGCCCGCGGCAATGCCTTTGTAGCCACCGCCGACAATCCGTCCGCCATTTACTATAATCCCGCCGGCATTACGCAACTCAGCGGGCAACAGCTCCGCGCTGGAATTTATGCGATCTCCAGCGATACCAGCTACACTTCGCCCACTGGCGCCAAGGCCAACACGAAAACGGATCTCAACCCGGTGCCGCAGCTCTATTACACCGCATCGTTGGAGAAATTGCCACTCTCGTTTGGCTTGGGAGTTTACGTTCCTTACGGACTGGCGTTGGACTGGGGAGATAATAATCCATTCAACACTATCGCCCAGAGCGGAAGTATTCTCTACGTGTGCATCAATCCGGTGGCCGCCTGGAAGGTCAATGACCAATTGTCCATTGCCGTCGGTCCCACCATCAACTACTCCCAGGCCAAGTTTCAGCGGGCCATCGGTTTTCTCCCGAATGATGAGTTCAAAGTGTCGGGCAGCGATACTGATTACGGCTTCAACGCGGGCGTTCGCTGGCAGCCAATCAAGCAATTGGCGTTCGGCGCCAGCTATCGCTACAAAACCACCCTCAACTATCACGGCACTTCGCAAACCCTTCCTTCTCCGCCATTGCCTCCGCCCACGACCTCCAGCGCCGCGATCCGTTACCCGCAATATGTCATTTTTGGAGTTTCCTACCGCCCGACGGAAAACTGGAACATCGAAGTGGACATTGACTGGACCGACTGGAGCGACGTTAAACAAATTGTGTTTCAGAACACAGGATTCGGCAACTTGACGCTGCAACTGAACTACCGGTCCAGCTTCATGTACGAGATTGGTGCCACACGCCAGTTGGGCAAGGGTTACTTCGCAAGTCTCGGGTATTTCTACAGCGAAAACTCCAGCCCGGACCAGAACTTCACACCCATCATCCCGGATTCGGACCTGCATTTGGGCGGTCTCGGTTTTGGCCACAAGGGCAAACGATGGGATTGGACGCTTGCCTACCAGTTCGGCTACAATCCGGGCCGGACCGTGCAGAATAATCAATCCCCCTCGCTCATCGGCCAAACGGCCAACGGCACCTACCGGGCCTTCAACAACGCGTTCAACCTTGCAGCCACACTGAAGTTCTAAATTTCGGATTGCTGAAATTTGGCAGAGGCTTAAGAGTTCAACCACGAACCGAACGGAACCGTTTCGGGCAAAAGGCTGGCGAGATCAATTTCGATTTCCTTGACCCAGTTCTGCACCCATTCCCTGGGCGTCGCGGGGTCACTGGTTAGTTCAGGATGTGCCTGGATGGTCAAGCTGAGGCGATTCTGAAATGTTACGCATCCGGCGCCGACAGTTTGGCAGCGCAGCACTGGCGGGCAAAAGAGCCATCCACCCTCGCAGTCGGGTTGCGATATCTTTTTGTCGGAATCCCAATCCCCTAGATTCGAAAACCCGCCCAAATGCCACTGGGTCATGCAGCGGCCGGTTTCCACCATCCGCTTTTTCATGGCCATCGGAAGCACGCGGCCCGTCTGATAGCCGTACCAATTTGCCCAATGCTCTCTTCGGGCGAGGGCCGCATAAACCTTCCGGTGCAAATCCTGCACCGTTTCATAGGAGCAGACCTTTACGCATATGTAGCTGGAATAGTTCGCGGTGTCCCGGTCGCGACGCACTTTTCCGCGCAGGTTGACCGGTATCATCCATGGTACTACGGCCGATTCCTCTTGCAGTGACAGTCGCACGGCCTTGGTGAGATGCTTCAGCAGAAAAGAGTTGATGGTAAACCCGCCCCGACGGCACGCCCGGCGTATTTGGGTCGTGGTCGTTTCATCAAACAGATGCCAGGCGACCGCGGGCGGCTGCAATTCGCTGGTGCTTGGCATCGGCCTGCCTTTCAGCGGAGACCATTTCAGCGGACGCCGCGGCTTCAAAAACTTGGGAAGCGACCGCAGCAGCGGCAGCCAGGAAGGATTCGAGGGATGCCGTATTTGAGGCAGGCGCGGCAGCACGGCGCCACCGCGACGCAACAACTCCGCAAAACCGCCAATGCCGTCAAAATCCGTGTGCCGAAGGAAAATCCACTCCGGCTCGCTTGCTCCCGGCGCAATGCGGCCGAATCGGATACCGATATATTCCCCGATTTCCTCTGCGGCAACAAACCACGATTTGATCGGGTCGAATGCTTCTGTCTGTGCATTCATGATTGTGTTTATAAGCTGAGTTTAAAGCTGGTCAATCAATTACGTCCGGAATTCTGTAGCGCTTTCCATGCCAAACTGGAAACCGCACTGGGACGTTTTTTAAAAGAAGAATCCTCCCTCTGTCCAATTCCAACCCGGTGGGCTGATGAACTCTCTTGACATTGACTTGGGAAACGACACTTCTATAAGACATTGGCAACGCGAATGTTTTCGCGGCCGGACGGCCGTTGGAAAATTCCATCCGGAACCTCGAGGGCCCCGGTGCCGGGTTCCTCGACTGACCTAAAAACAAAGGGATTTCGGTAGCCGACATCCGCAATATGCCCAAACACCCTAACAAGTCGGGGACAGAAGGCCAGGGCGGCCTTGATTTCACCAGCGTTCTCCACGATTGCTTGAGCAGCGCCGTGATCGCGGTGGACGGGCAGGAGCGGATTACCGGGTTCAACCTGCAGGCGGAAAAGCTTACCGGACAATCTTCGACCAGGGTGATCGGGCAATCGCTGGAACTCCTCGCGGCTCCCATTCGGGACATTCTGCGACAGACGATTTCCGAAGGAAAGGCCGTTGCCGATCGCGAGCTTCTGCTGCGCGACACGCCGCGAGGCAGCGACACCTCCCTGCTCGCTCAGACCGTTCCACTCGCTGACGCTGGCAAAAAATCCGGCGCACTAGTCATTCTTCATGATGTTTCGGCCGCCCGGAAATGGGAATCTCACCTGCGCCGTTTGGAAGGGCTTCACAGCGTCGGGACCCTGTCCGCAGGGCTTGCTCACGAGGCGAGAAATGCTTTTGTGGCCGTCCGCACCTTTGTCGAGTTGCTGCTGGAACAAAACAAGGAGGCTGACCTTGCGGAAATCGTCCGGCTCGAGATGAACCGCATTGATTCGATCCTGACCCAGATGCGCAAGTTTTCGGGCCCGGCCCGGCCGACCTTCTCACCGATTCATCTCCATTCCGTTCTCGACAAGTCCCTCCAGGTGCTGCATCACCTGCTCGACGAAAAGAAAATCCAGGTGACCCGCTCGTTTGCGGCAGCGCCTGACCAGCTCTCCGGCGATCAGGACCAACTGGAGCAGGCGTTCATCAATCTCCTCTTCAATGCGCGCGATGCCATGGGACAACGCGGCCAGCTCTCGGTTGCCACGGAATTCGTCTCCGCAGGTTCAAAGGCACCGGGTCTTCCTGAGACCGGCGACCAGGCTTTTTTGAAGGTCACCATTCGAGACAATGGCGCCGGTATACCTGAGAAGGACATGGAGCGATTATTCGAACCCTTCTTCACCACCAAGCCTGATGGCACGGGTCTCGGTTTGGCCATCACCCGCCGTATCGTGCAGGAGCACCACGGGTTCATTACGGCGGAAAGCGAAACCGGCAAGGGAACTGCATTCACCCTCTTTTTGCCTGCGGAAACTGCCTGAAAACGGCATAATTTGCTTTCTTTTCGAGCCCGTTTTGCTATTTATTTCCCCCAACGGGTGCACCATGACGAACACGCCAGCTCAGGAAGGCAAAGTCGGTTTGCTGATACCGCCCACCTACGCGCCGGCTGAGTACATTCCCCGAAAACCCACACTGAAGGAGATTCTGGTGGAATGGGTTGACGCTGTCGCCTTCTGGCGCGATCTCTCTCGTGCGCTGCCCGCCGCCTACGCTCTTTATCATATCACGACCCTTATCATCTTCGTCTATTTTTTCTACCGGCACTTCTCGTTGTTCTACATGGCAATCGTACTTGGCCTCGGCATCGCGAGCGCGACGATCTACAACACCGTCTGGTACCATCGCTACTGCTCGCATCGGGCCTTTAAATTTCGCAACATCTGGTGGGCCCGCCTGTTTCTCTGGACGAATCCGGTCTGTTTCCGGGAGGAAAGCTACGTCATCCCCCACCGCGTTCATCATTCGAAATCCGACGAGCCAGGCGACCCCTACGGACCGCATCTGGGATGGCTGGGCAGTTATCTCGCCACCGAATCGCAGCAGAAGATGAACCGCCAGATCAGCCGGCAGGATTACGAACGGCTCTCGAAGAGTCTCGACCACATCGGTTTCGTCCAAAACTCATACGAGCAGTATCAGCGCACTGGCTCGGTCGAGAACGTCTGGCATTACGCTTTGCGCGTCGTCTTTGTGAATCTCTTCTGGTCCGCGATTGCGTACGCTGTTGCCGGCTGGACAGCAGTTCTCGCCTGGCAATCGTCCCAGTTTCTCTACGCCTTTGTGGTGCGGGACTTCAATTACCGCGGTCATGGCGGATTCTTCGGCACAAAACCCGAAGGCATGCCGCTCAACCAGATCATTTACGGTCTCATTGCCGGCGAATGGCATGAAAACCATCATTTGTTTCCGCGGCTCGCGCGAAGCGGCCTCGCCTGGTGGCAGCTTGATTTGCCTTATTGGGTCATCCGCGCCATGAGCATTTGCGGCATTGTCGTCCGATACAACTCCCCGGGCGGCGAGGCGCTCCCGGAACCAGCCGCTGCCGAGCCTGCTGCCTGAGCGGTTTTGGTCTCACGTTTCGCGTCATCCAACCGCAACCAAAAATCCGCTTGCCCGCCTCCGCTCCTGTCCGATGATGTCTCATGGCTGAGCTTCGCCGCATCGCCATTGTCAGCGACATCCACTACGCCAGCGCCGCCGAGCAGGCGCGCGGCGACGACTACGAATATTGCGACGAGCCGAATCCCCTGCTTCGCCTTGCTGTCCGCGCCTTTCGTCATTTCATCTGGCTGCGTCATCCGCTCCGCCAGAATCATCTCCTCGACGGCTTCCTCCGGCAGGCCGGTGCGCTGGATCTTGTGATTGCCAACGGCGATTACTCGTGCAGCTCCGCATTCGTCGGCGTGAGCGATGACGCCGCCTGCGAGAGTGCCCGCGAGTGTCTCGGCAAACTCCGCGGGCGCTTCGCTCCCAATTTTCAGGCCACCATCGGCGACCACGAATTGGGCAAGATCAGCCTCGTCGGCGGCAAGGGCGGCATGCGCCTCGCAAGCTGGCGTCGGACACAGGACGATCTCAAGCTCCAGCCATTGTGGAAGGTTGAACTTGGCCGCTACGTTCTGATTGGCGTCACGTCTTCGCTCATTGCCCTGCCCGTCTACGAACCCGATGCCCTCGAAGCCGAGCTTCCCGAATGGAGGCGCCTGCGCGAACAGCACCTCGAAGAAATCCGCCGGGTCTTCTCCGCGCTTGAACCGCCGCAGCGCGTCCTGCTCTTTTGCCATGATCCCACCGCGCTGCCCTTTCTGGGCCGGGAAGAACTTGTGCGCGCCCGGCTCCCGCAAATCGAGCAAACCATCATCGGCCACCTGCATTCGAACCTGGTGTTGTGGAAGAGCCGCCTGCTCGCCGGGCTGCCTCCCATTCGGTTTCTCGGGCACACCGCCAGGCGCATGTCCACCGCCCTTGCCCAGGGCCGCCACTGGCGTCCCTTCCGCGTCCGGCTCTGCCCCTCGCTGGCCGGCATTGAACTTCTCAAGGACGGCGGCTACTACGTGGTCGAACTCGATCCCGACGCCCACCGCCCCGCTCAATTCAATTTCCATCACCTCCGCCGCTGAATGAAACCGCCGCCGCTTGTCGGGCAGTGTCCGACTCGCCGATAGGCCACGAACTGACTTGTCCCAATCCCCATGTTCGCCGATGCTCTCTCGCGCTGAATCGGAAGTGTTCACCTGCAACTGACCAAATGAAAATTCGTATTACCGCCGGGCTCCTCTCCATCATTATCGTGGCGCTGCTGACCTCCTGCGCCACCACCTCCGCGCCGCCGGACCAGGTGACCTACCGTTTCCGCGTTCAGTGTTATCGCTCTCCCGTCCAGGCGTCTCCCTGGACTCCCAGCCCGGCGCTGTCAGGCGAGCCCGAGGGCGCCGCGTTGAACATCGCCACCGCCATGCAGGCCGGCGACCTCAATCAATGGCTCGCCTCATGGGACGCCTCCGAACGCCCGCAACTCTCCCCCGCCCAACAACAGGCGCTGCTCCGTCAATGGCAGCCCCTGCGCGGCTGCACCTTTCAGATCGTCGATCGCGTCATCGCCGATGCCAATGTCATCGTGGAGCTCTCCGCGTTGGACGCCCGCAACCAGACCCACCTGCTTCAGTTCCCGCTCACGAAAGCGAACGACCGCTGGTGGCTCTTCAACTTGCCGCCGGAAAGCGAGTTCCTGCACTGGCAAAGTTCTCCCAACAAAATCGTTGAGTACCTTGACCCAGACGCCTTCGAACGGCGGCTTAAGGGACTCGCCCCCGCAGCCCAAAATTCGGACTCCGGTCAACTCAAGCCGGAATAATCGCTGGAAACCGGGGGCGTCTTACATTCCGGGTTGCCTGCCGGGCGTGAAGGGCGTCACAAATGCCTGCTCACCTTTTGCCGACGCGATCCACACGATGTGCGTTTTCGGATCCACCACCACGCTGCGTCCCGCCGCGCCCGGCACATCCTCGATCTTGTTCAACTTTTCCCCTTCCACGCTCACCACTGCGATCTTGCCCGACCCGCCGGGGCAATATGCCAGGTGCAATTCCGGATCATACGCCATCTCGTCCACGCGATTGTCCGTATCCGCCGTCGACAGCACCTTGCCGCTCGTCCGGCTCATCAACGCCAGCTTGCCCGACCCGCCGGCCACCAGCAGCGTGTCCGCGTCCGGCACCAGCACCATCCCGTGCGGCTTCACCGCCGGCTGTACCGCCCAGGTCTCCAGCACCTTGTCGTCCTTCGGATCAATCACCACGATCGAATTCAGGCCGCTCACCACCTGGAACATCCGCTTCGCCTTCCCGTCCACCGCCAGTTCCTCCATGCTCTTGCCTTCGAGCTTGATCGTGTTCACGATTTTTTTGGCTTCCGGATCAATCACCCAAATCTCCGCCGCCGTGTCATTGCAAACATACGCCCGCCCGCTCGACGCATCGTAAGCCATCAAATCCGACGCCGCCGGCAATGGCACCTCGCCGGTCATTTCCAGCTTCTCCGAATCCACAATCGCCATCCGCGGCGGATCGCTGATGCTCGCGTAATACCGGTGATGCTTCTTGTCCGTCGCGCTGTCCTGCGCCGCACCGGTCGCCACGCTCTTCAACAGTTTCTTCGCGTCGAGGTCGAACACGTCGAGCGACTTGTTCCCCGTGTGCGCCAGCAGCAGGCGATGCTTGTCGCGGTCCACGCGGATGAAATCAAATTTCCCCTTAGTCCCCTCCAGCAGGATCGGATCGCCCGCCGTCAGGGCCCCGCCGGACGCCGAAAGGGCCATCGCCAGCAGCGCGCACCCGACGTTCGCTCCCATTTGCACCTTAATCCACGTTTTAGTTCTGACGCTCGATATAGACATAAGTTCTCCATTTCTTTTCGCGGTTTTCGTGCCCATTTATCACCCGTTGCAGGGCCGATCAAAGTCTTTTCTGGTTTATGAATAACTTTTAATCCCGCCCGGCATTTGCAGGCGGACCTAATGACCTCTCCACGCCATTTTGGTTGCGAAAATTCGCGCGTTTAGCCTACATTCCCTGCGTCATTCCAACGGCGCCTCAACCATGAACGCGAAACCTCTCTCATGCCGCATCCTCATGCCACTCGTTGCGATCTCCATCCTGCTCGCTGCCTTCGCGCGCGCCGAGACCGCGCCCATCAAGCTCGACGTTGACGCCACCGACGCCCCGCGCAATCTCCTCCACGCCCGTCTCGAAATTCCCGTCCAACCCGGCAGTCTCACGCTCCGCTACCCAAAATGGATTCCCGGCGATCACGAACCCGACGGCCCCATCACCGATCTCGTCGGCCTCGTCTTCACTGCTCACGGCAAACCACTCGAATGGCATCGCGATCCCGATGACATGTTCGCCTTCCACCTCGAGATTCCCGCTGGCGTGGACATGCTGGAAGTCTCGCTCGATTTCCTGATGCCCGGCAGCGGCGCCTATTCCGCCGGCGCTTCCTCCACCGACAAGCTCCTCGATCTGAGCTGGCATTACGTGGTTCTCTACCCCGACCAACCTCAACCTCTCGCCTTTCGCTACGCCGCAAGCCTTCGTTTGCCCGAGCACTGGCAATTCGGTACCGCGCTGCCGGTTGCCCACGCATCGGGTTCCCGCATCCGCTTCGCGCCCGTTTCGCTCGAAACACTCGTGGACTCTCCGGTCATCGCCGGCGAATTCTTCCGCACCGTCGAACTCACACCCGGCGCGCAGCCCGCGCACTTCCTCCACATCGTTGCCGACAGCGCCTCCGCGCTCGACATCAAGCCTGCGGACATCTGCCACATGACACATCTTGTCGCCGAGGCCAACGCTCTCTTCGGCGCGCATCACTACAACAGCTATCACTTCCTCCTCACGCTCAGCGATCATGTCGCCCATTTCGGCCTCGAACACCACGAGTCCAGCGATAATCGCGTCGTGGAGAAATACCTGACCGACGAGGAAACCCGCCAACTCAGCGGCCCGCTCATGCCCCACGAAATGGTCCATTCATGGAACGGCAAATACCGCCGTCCCGCCGGCCTCGCCACGCCCGACTACTCCAAGCCGATGGAAGGCGACCTGCTCTGGGTCTACGAAGGCCTCACCACTTACTACGGAAACGTCCTCGCCGCCCGCAGCGGACTCTGGAGCAGCACCAACTTCACCGCCGACCTCGCCTACAACTCCGCCACGCTGGATGCCCAAAATGGCCGCTCCTGGCGTCCCCTTTCCGACACCACCGCAGCCGCTCAATTGCTCTACACCGCCGGCTCCGAAGGCGCCTCCCGCCGTCGCCGCGTCGATTTCTATCCCGAAGGCGTCCTCATCTGGCTCGAGGCCGACACCATCATCCGCCGGCAGACCGGCGGCCACGCTTCGCTCGACGATTTCTGCCGCAAATTCCACGGTGGCCAGAGTAGCGCGCCCAAAGTCGTTCCCTACGTCATGAGCGACATCGTCACCGCCCTGAACTTGGTCGCGCCTTACGACTGGCAAACCTTCTTCCAGAAGCGTGTCTACCAGGTCAACGCCCGCGCCCCCCTCGGGGGCATCGAAAACGCCGGCTGGCGCCTCGCCTTCACCAACAAGGAACCGGCCGATATCAAGGCCCGCGAATCCTCCCGCAAATACACCGACCTCAGCTTTTCCCTCGGCATCGTCCTCAAGGAGGATGGCACTGTCGTGGACGTCCTGCCCGGCACCCCTGCCGATAAAGCCGGCCTCGGCGCCGGCATGAAACTCCTGGCCGTAAATGGCCGCCGCTGGACCGCCGACCTTCTCCGCAAAGCCATCAAAACCGCCGCCGACACCCACGCTCCCATCGATCTCCTCGCCGAAAACGCCGATTACTTCAAAACCTTCAAACTGGATTATCATGGTGGTGAAAAGTACCCGTGCCTCGAACGCACTCCCGCCAAACCCGACCTCCTCGCCGAAATCCTCAAGCCCCTCACCCCCGATCCAGCCCCGCACTAAGACCCGGCTTTGATTGAGCGTAGACGGCTTCTCAGAGCGTTTGAAGAAACCTGTGGCCATTCGCAAGAGTCTGCGGCGCTTGCCCAAACACAGACCTGTTTTGCGTTATCCGGCAACCTGGACGCAGCGTCAGGTCCGCAGCAACGGCCAGATCAAATGGCAAGGTCGAAAACGATTTAT